>OKTM01000057.1_pt1 | contig 81783 bp, 74 predicted proteins | sample 1606401 | NCBI WGS metagenome assembly OKTM01 (sample SAMEA3879583, study PRJEB24766) | human gut metagenome | biome: human-associated habitat; feature: feces | place: USA | collected 1985/1987 | reverse complement strand
ACCATCCAGAAAATAGTATCTGGATGGTTCGTCATTTCTTAACTTAATGACATTGCAAATTTGCCCTATCTCCATAATTTTTCAGGATATACCCCATCCGCAATCAACTGTTTGAATGCATTCTGAACATATTCCTTATCTTCAGCATATGTAACTCCAAACCATTTATCATGTGTCTCAAGCACCTTCACATTGATACGATCTTCCTTCAATAATTCAGCTACAATATTTGGAAGCAAGTATTCTTTCTTCATTGGGTTATCTGCTATATTCGATAAGAATGTACTGAAATCTTTTTCTAGATACTCTAAGAAATCTGGATATCCAGCCCACATATTCATAGATACATTACTTTCTGGTTTCACCCAAGCCTCTACTTCCGGATCATCACATACGATTTTATCCCCTTCAGCCTTGATTCCAGTTGTTTCATAAACTTCTTTTAACAAATTATTATCATCCACTTTACATACACCACGAGTTACAGTTCCATTTTCGCTTAATGTATTCTTTAAAATGAAACCAGCCATGCCCATGTCAAATTCTTTTCCCATTTTCGCATGTTCAATCAAGAAATCATGTAACTTCACAAATGCTTCTTTTCCATAATAATCATCTGCATTAATAATCACATAAGGCGTATCCACAACACGCTTTGCACAAAGTACAGCCTGGCCTGTTCCCCAAGGCTTAGTACGTCCTTCAGGACATGTAAATCCTTCTGGAAGATCATTGATATCCTGGAAGACATATTCGACATCCATATAATTTTGGATACGGTTACCGATGACTTCTTTAAATTCTTCTTCAATATCCTTACGAATAATAAATACGACTTTATCAAAGCCAGCTTCCTTCGCATCATAGATTGAGTAATCCATAATGATTTCTCCATTTGGACCCATCTTAGCTAACTGTTTAATTCCACCACCAAAACGAGAACCAATTCCAGCAGCCATAATAATTAATGTTGTTTTCATATTATCTAAAACTCTCCTTGCAAATCAGTATATTCATTATACTAAAATGAATACACTTTCACAAGTTGACTATAATTTACTGATGAAACAAACCCCAAAAGCATTTGGGCCAATATGCACTCCAATCGTTGATCCAATACGAACACGCTGCACATCTATATCCAGTTTAGATTCTAGTTTTTCAACATTCTCCAAACCATATGAATACAATGTATAAACTGGATACAATGTATCAACAATATCTGACTGCATTTTATCACAAACAACACTTGTTGCCTTATTTACACCACGTGTCTTACCGGCAACCACAACTTCTCCATGGTCTACACAAATAATTGGTTTAATACTTGCCAAAGTTCCAATAGCTGCTGCTGTCTTAGAAATTCTTCCACCCTTAGCCAAATATTCCAATGTATCTAAACCCGCATAAATATGCACATGCTCTTTTAATTCTTCTAAGCCAGATACAATATTTTCAACACTTCTATTTTCACCAATCCAATTCATTGCCACTTCACAAAGCAAGCGAATTCCAGCAACCGCAGTTAATGTATCTACAATATAGATATTTTCATAATCCACCATGTCTTTTGCCAGACAAGCACTCTGATATGTTCCGCTTAATTTGCTTGATAAAGTTAAACAAATCAAGGTCTCTTCTCTTTTCTTCACTTCTTCAAAGATATCTAAAAACTCTTGGGGTGATGGTTGCGATGTTTTAAAGAACTCTTTTGAATTCATCATCTTCTCATAAAACGTTTCCTTATCAATATCAATACCATCTAAATAATTCTTTCCTTCAATCTGAATTTGTAAAGGTACAAAATATAAATTTTTATTTTTAATCTCTTCTTGCGTATAATCACTCGCTGAATCTACTAATAGTCGAATCATAATTTCCTCCATTGTTAACGATGTTAACTGTTCACATTATATACTATTAAAACAATCTGTCAAATTTTTTAAAAAAATACTTGCATTTATTAAAATGATGTAGTAATATTAGTGAGCACTTGTCAAGAAAGGCAAGTTTAATATACATGGCGCGTTGGAGAAACGGTTAACTCACATGCCTTTCACGCATGCATTCACGGGTTCGAATCCCGTACGCGTCACCAATTTTCAAATAAAGTCCGAAAGGGCTTCTTTTTTTATTCAAAACACAACTTTTCAGAAACGTTAAGAAAAAATTAATATTATTTTTTCATAAAATTGCGTAAACCCTTTCGCAAATGATATAATCTAAACCAGTGAGGAAGGGTGTTTTTATTATGCACAATAAACGTAGTACATTTTCTGGCAAATTAGGATTTGTCTTGTCTGCCGCCGGAGCCAGTGTTGGCCTTGGTAACATTTGGCGATTTCCGTATTTAGCCGCTAAATACGGAGGAGGAATCTTCTTACTTATTTACATTGTTCTTGCCTTAACTTTTGGTTATACAATGATAATAGCCGAAACAACTCTAGGAAGAATGACAAAGAAAAGTCCTGTTGGAGCTTTTCATACTTTCGCAAAAACAAAGTTTGCATCATTTTCCGGATGGATCAATGCCATTATTCCAATTTTGATCGTACCCTATTATTCTGTAATCGGAGGTTGGGTCATCAAATATTTATTTGAGTATTTAAAAGGCGACGCAAAGTTACTGGCTACTGACACATATTTTTCAAGCTTCATTTCAAACGGAGTATCTACAGAAATATGTTTTATACTTTTCACTTTTTTTACACTCGCCATCATTTATGCAGGTGTTCAAAACGGAATTGAAAGAGTATCCAAATTTATGATGCCAGTTCTTGTCGTATTATCTGTAATCATTGCAGGATATTCAATCAGCCGACCTGGTGCAATTGAGGGTGTGAAATACTTCTTGATTCCAAACTTCGAAAACTTCTCATGGATGACTGTAGTTAGTGCCATGGGACAAATGTTCTATTCACTTTCAATCGCGATGGGTATCTTGATCACTTTTGGTTCTTATATGAAAAAAGACGTATCCATTGAAGGCTCTACAGAAAACGTAGAAGTATTCGATACGGCCATCGCAATTATGGCAGGCTTAATGATCATTCCAGCTGTATTTGCTTTTTCAGGTGGAGATATGGAAGCATTAAAAGCTGGACCATCCTTAATGTTCATCACAATTCCTAAAGTATTCGCAAGTATGGGATTGGGTACAGGTATCGGAATTATTTTCTTCGTGTTGGTATTATTTGCCGCTATCACTAGCTCTATCGCACTAACAGAAAGTGCTGTATCTACATTCCAAGATGAATTGCATTGGTCTAGAAAGAAATCAACAATCATTTTAGGAATTATTATGATTGGACTAGGAACACTTTCATGTTTAGGATATGGCCCATTATCCAACGTAACAATCATCGGAATGCAATTTTTAGATTTCTTTGATTTCTTGACAAATTCTGTCATGATGCCAATCGCTGCCATTGCGATTTGTATCTTTGTTTCAAAAGTTGTCGGATTAGAAAAAATTGAAGAGGAAATTACGCAGGACGGCAATTCATTCAAACGTAAGAAAATATTCAATTTCATGATTCAATATTTATGTCCAATTTTCGCATTCATTATTTTATTAAGTTCAATTGCGAATGCATTTGGATTCATCGCCATGTAAGCTTAGTTCACGCTAAGCTTTTTTTGTACATAATTTTAATGTAAACTAATTGTAGGAGGTAGTTTATGAACATTACAGTATATTTAGGATCAACCTACGGAAATGATCCTGACTTTAAAACAAAAATAATAGAATTAGGTACATGGATTGCCAAAAACAATCATACATTAGTATTTGGTGGATCAAAAACCGGATTAATGGGAGAACTAGCCAACAGCACCTTGAATGCAGGTGGTAAAGTTATAGGTGTAGAGGCGCAGATGTTTGTAGATGAGGGTGTCCACATGGATAATCTTACCAAGTTATACATTGAAAAAGATATTGCCGATCGAAGAACAAAAATGATAGAACTTGGAGATGCTTTCATTGCCTTTCCAGGCGCAACTGGAACATTAGAAGAAATCAGTGAAATCTTATCAAAACTATCACTGTACCAACTTGAATGTCCATGCATCTTTTATAATGTAAACGGATATTATGATCATTTAAAAGCATTCCTACAACACATGATCGATTGTGAATTATCCACACCAAAGCAGCAGCAAAACATCTATTTCTTAGATTCAATCGATGAAATCGCAAACAAATTAAAGGACGATTGACGTACTCTCATCATTAAAATGACGAGATTCTCTTTCTCTCATTACGAGAAATGGAGCATCGCAAAGCTTTCAGCATGGTTCTAGACCTTGCATATAGTCTTTGCATAACTCTTGTTTTTCGAGCATTTCCAATCCATGCGGACTGTACTCTGTATACTCATACTACATCCAGCAGGGCTTACGCCTGAGACCTGAACTGAATGAGGGATTCTTTATACTAGAATCCAAAGCAGTGTTTCATTGTGTGTCCACATTTTTTCTTGTTTAGAATCAATGTATCCTGCATCTTGACAAAGTGTGGAAAATCAAAATGACAGGCTTCAAAATCAGGTGCAGTCAATGTATCGTCAGTATGACAAATTAGAAAGGCAGAATATAAATCTCTTTGTACTTTACACCCTTCAATCGTTTTAAATCTTTCGTTTAAAGTAGGTTTGATGTATTCACCCGTATCATGGTGAAGTTGAGAAGCACGGTATTGATGAATATCTATTTCGTAGTATGGAATTCCATACTGTGTTGCCTTTGTTTTTAAATCAGCCTGCATAAGACCTGGAGAACGGTTCTTGATGGAGTGCCCATAACGCTTTTTGCGTTTATATTTGCGTACCATCTTAACAGAGCCGTCTTTTTGTTTAACTGCCGTTGCCTCATCTTTACGCTCTGTCTTCTTTGATTTCTTTTGAAGAGCCTTGAAGTTCATTGGTTCTAAGATCAGCTCACTCGTATTTTTTAAAAGCTTGTTGATGAAGGTATGGTGTGAAGTCTTAATGTAAGCAGATTGTTTTCGATAGAGAACTCGAACTTGGCGTTTTAAACGTCTACATCGTCTTGTGGTTTTCCATTTATGTTTTCCCTTTTTAACTGTACCATTCTTGTTATAGTTTTCTGGATTGTGCTTTCGCATGGATGCATCGATCAGATTCTGCTTATGACGAATCTCTTTTTCATAATTTACAGAATCTGGAGCTAGTTCTTCCAGATGGACCTCGTTATTTGAGACTGTCGCAATCGTTGATGTTCCAAAGTCTACACCTGTACGATGTCCACCATCTTCTGATAACCTGATTCGTTTTGGTGCATCACCTCGAAGTGTGATCACTACATAATATTTGAATCCACTGTTGAATTCTATCCTTTTTAAAAATGAATAAACAACATCTTCTTTTAAATCAACAGATGAAATGATGTTCTGAATATATTCATTCTTTGGAACACGAACTTTGTAGTAATGTTTCATAAAACAGATGGTATCCCATCTTAAAAGACGTACTCCTGTTGCAGCACATTTTTGTTTGATACAGTCAAAACTATTATATCTTCGATAATGAAGATGATGTCCATCTTCAAAAAGAACCTTTTCTACTCCCTTATATACAGCTTCAGCTTCTGCCTGTGCCTGATGAGAGTTGATGTAGTTCTTGTATTTCTTTTGTTCTTTGGATACAAACTTACACAAAGAAGTCTTTGTGAGATTATACTCTTTTTGTTTAAAACGCATGATATTTGACAACTCTTTTTTCTTCTTTTTTTGAGAAGCTGACAGTTCAGATACTTTCTTTTTAGAAAATTCAGCTTCACCATAAGCTTTGCGTGCACCCACATATTCTTTATCATGAAATAAAGCATTCAAACGGTTTGTAGCATATCGAACTAATTGATTATGCATCTGATTTGCATAGAAAAAAGACTTCGACAAAAACCGTTTTTCAGATCCACTTAGTTCCAATTGAAAGCGTACTGTATACATATCGAAATCTCCCTTTTTTACGATGCATTCTACGTATATATTATATCATGATTCGTGTATAGAAACTGTTGAAAAACTGTTACATACATCATTTATCTCATGACTAAAGTCACGAGCGTTCTGACTCTTCCTGTAAAAACAATAATCGGCTGGGTCTGTTAGGCAACCCATGACCTACGGCTTTACTGGTTGTCGCCACCCTCGCTTTAATAACAGCACTAGACTGAGCTTTTTGGACGGCTCAATATCTACAGTTTTTTTAGATGCCAGTTACATCTAAAGACATCACTGCCTTCACGTTCATTGTACCAATTTTTAAAAAATAAGCAACAAAGTGAGCTGAATAAAAAAGACTTGGAATTTATCCAAGCCTTATTGAGCATTCATCTTTTGACGATATAAGTTACGACGATCTAGAGCCGTTAAACCTTTTTTACGGATACGAATTGCATCTGGAGTAACCTCTACTAATTCATCATCGTTGATCCATTCTAATGCTTCTTCTAGGGAGAAGATTTTAGGTGGAGTCAATAACATCGCTTCATCACGTCCACTTGAACGGATGGCAGTCAATTTTTTGTTCTTTAATGGGTTTACATCTAAGTCGATGTTTTTAGAACTTTGACCAATGATCATACCTTCATAAACTGGAGTTTGTGGAGAAATGAACAATTGACCACGTTCTTGAAGGTTCCACAATGCATAAGTCATAGCTTCACCTGTTTCAGTTGAAATCATAGCACCTTCCATACGTTGTGCAATTTCACCTTTATATGGTTCATAACCACTAATACGACGTACTAATGTTCCTTCACCATGTGTATCATTGATAAATTCAGAACGGAAACCTAATAATCCACGAGTAGGTGCTGTATACACAATCTTAACATATCCATTTTCTTCAGACATGTCTTGCATAACACCCTTACGAAGATTTAATTTGTTGATGATTGTTCCTGAATATTCTTCTGGAGCTAAACATACAACTTCTTCGATTGGCTCTACCTTATGTCCGTTTTCGTCTTTGTGTAGGATAACCTCTGGCTTAGATACAGCTAGTTCATATCCTTCACGACGCATATTTTCAATCAATACGGAAATATGCAATTCACCACGACCACTTACCTTGAAGCAATCGGCTGAATCAGTTGGTTCAACCTTAAGACCTACGTTAACCTCTAATTCTTTTTCAAGTCTTTCTTTTAAGTTACGACTTGTTACATATTTACCACTTTGTCCAGCAAATGGACTTGAGTTAACGTGGAAGTTCATGGATAGAGTTGGCTCTTCAATTTCAATGTGTTCCATTGGTTCGATGTGATCGGCTGTACAGATTGTATCTCCAATACTGATATCTGGCATACCTGCAATAACTACGATATCACCAGAATGTGCTTCAGGAACACTTGTTCTAGATAATCCTTTGTATACGAATAATTTTGATAAGCTTTCTTTGGCATTTAATCCAGATTGGTTACAACGAATATATTGTTGTCCTTGTTTTAAAACACCTGAATATAAACGTCCAATTCCTAAACGACCAATGTATTCGTCATATGCCAAGGCAGATACCTGCATTTGAAGTGGTTCTTCATCCATATCTGGATAAACATCACAGTGTTTTAGGATTGTATCGAATAGTGGATCGATATTGTCGCTTGGTGTTTTAAGATCATATTGAACACGTCCTTCTCTAGCTACACCATATAGAATAGGGAAGTCTAATTGTTCGTCGTTGGCATTTAAGTCTAAGAATAATTCGTAAACTTCGTCTACAACTTCTTCGGCTCTTTGGTCTTTTTTATCGATTTTGTTGATTAATAGAATTGGTTTTAAACCAATTTCCAAAGCCTTTGATAATACGAAACGAGTTTGAGGCATTGGACCTTCACTGGCATCAACTAATAAGATAACTGTATCTACGGTACGGATAATACGTTCAACTTCACTTGAGAAGTCGGCGTGGCCTGGCGTATCTACAATATTAATTTTTACACCGTTATGAATAACGGAACAGTTTTTAGAATAAATCGTAATTCCACGTTCACGTTCTAGATCATTTGAATCCATGATACAATTAACAACTTCTTCGTTATCACGGAAAACATCACTTTGTCTTAAAAACGCATCAACTAACGTACTTTTACCGGCATCAACGTGGGCGATAACGGCAATATTAAGAATTTTTTCTTTATTGGACATGATGTCACTCTCTTTCTTGTCAAAAACAGTACAATTATAAAGCAAGAAGCCTTAAAACTCAATAAAATGTGGTATAATAAAACAAAAATTTTCTGAAAGGGGTCTCACTATGCAGGTTCAATATATAAAAGAGTATTCAAATTGTTTAGATCGCGATATGGAATATAAAATATATGGGCAGGGCGGCAAATTATGTTTGGCCATACCAAGTCAAAATGGCCGCTTTTTCGAATGGGAAGATCGTGGCATGATTCATGAAGTTTCCAAATGGATCGAATCTAATCAATTAACGATTATTACGTGTGATACTTTGGATTTAGAAACATGGTCCTATCCGTATAATACAAAGGTGCGTATGTTGAAGCATGAGTTGTGGTTTGAATACATCCTTTCAGAATTGATTCCTAGTGTACAAGAGAAAATGAATAACTATGATAAATGGATGGTGACTGGAGCAAGTCTAGGAGCAACGCATGCCGCAAATTTAATCTTTCGTTTTCCAGAACAATTCGATACACTATTAGCTTTATCTGGTATTTATGATACAGAATTATTCTATGGAGACTACCATGATGAAAATACGTACCATAATAATCCGTGTGCATATTTAAAGAATATGCCGTTGGATCATCCATATATGGAATTGTATAAACAATCTAAGTTCATTTTATGCGTAGGTCAAGGCAATTGGGAACAAGAATGCGTAGAATACTTGAAACAATTTAGTTCGATTCTTTATGATAAACAAATTGATGCGTGGTGTGATTTCTGGGGTTATGATGTGTATCATGACTGGCCTTGGTGGAAGGTGCAGATTCAATATTTTCTAGAACAAATATTTAAGGAAGTATGACAAATATTAAGAATGAATTGGTTTCACTATGACATTACCATTTTTGGATCAGAAGGGCTCAATTAGTGCTTAATAATTTCCTTGCATTTTCACAGATGTGTGGTATATTACCAGTGACGAAGGTCGTCATCAGACGGCAAACTAGCGAATCACTATCGTAACCAATCGATAGGGCTCGCTTTTTATTTTTGAAAAGACTCAATATTCTTATATTTTTTGTGATTATAAAAATTTTGAATTGTTTTCCTTTATAGTTTGAAACATAAAATCTAAAATCCGTTTAGATTTTGAATTAACGCTATTTACATCCATATCAGCTTTTAAATCAGAAATCTCAATTTTAGAAAATTGCTCATCTAACAACTTTAAAGTGATGAATAATTTCGAATCTTCTATCTTTTTGTTTGTCATTTCTGAAATTAAAAAAGGTAACAAGGGTTCGTAGTGATTAATAATATTTCTCATTTGGCGTATTAGTTCTATATGCCCTGAAAAACTAATGATATCTTTATTGTCAATTTTTAATTTGTTGGAATTTTTCATGGCTGCAACTATTCTTTTTTGAGATACTGTATCCAACATCAAAAATAAAGTCTGAAGTTCCCCTAATGTAAGTGCATTTGGAACAATCCACAAGGGAACTTTTTTAGTTTCTTTTGATAAGTAATGCAAGACTAATTTGTTTTTACATTTTTCAATTTCATCTAGTTTTGAACCATTTATATGTTCTCCTTTACCTATTTGATAAATGTGCTCAAGCAAATCTCTCTTTCGCTCTAAATTATATGTATCATTCTTTTTGTCGGTAGAATTTCGAGCGATTTTTTCATAAATGTAAAAGTAATTCCCGCAAAATCTAGGACACGTAACTCCATTTTCTAAAAAGTCTTTAATTTCCTTTAAATAAATAGTACATGTTTTATCTTTTGAACAATCCTCACAGTTAACATATTTCAGACACATTTCGTTAAAAACCACTACCTTTAATTTCTTTTCAAATAGGCCTATTTTTTCATACATTAACTTACTGAATTCATCATCAATTTTTATTATATTTATAAGTTCTTTGAAGTTGTGTTCTTTTTTATATATTAATTTTCCTTTGTTGTTTCTGCCTGTTGAAAAAAATTGCTTGTAGGGGTTGATCAAAGATATGTAATTTCTCTCAGAAAAGTAATGTTTATCTTCATCATCCACAATAATCTTTTTTGATTTGTATAAGTATTCAACCATTTCATCAATTGATTTATATGTTTTGATTTCTCTTTTCTCATTCATCTGTAATACTCCATTTCTTCATTTTATATATTATCATGCTGTCTAAATAAATACGATATTGCACTAAAAAAGAGATGCACAATATATGCATCTCATAAATATTAAGCGTGTAACTACTCCTTTTGTGTTAGATGACTTTGTTTTTTAACCATTTATTGGATTTAAAACGAGCTAAGAATATAAATGAACGTACTGTCCAGTCAGCGCCCATTCCAATCCAAACGGCTAATGGTCCCATATGGAAAGTATGAACTAAAAAGATTGTGACAACCACTCGACAGATCCACATAGATAAAGTGGATGTGATCATACTAAATTTTACATCGCCTGCCGCTCTTAAGCCGTAGGATGGAAGGAAAGATGGTGTCCAGAAAATCATTTTATAAGCGAAGACAATGCGTGTTAGCCAAATGGCTAGCTTTGCACTTTCAGGCTCCATTCCAGCAAGACTTGTGATTTGTTTGATTGGAATCATGATTATAGCACAACATATAAAGCAGGCTATCCATGCATATTTTGTGAGTAAAATTGTATAATGTTTAGCTTGTCCGTATTCTTTAGCACCTACACATTTTCCTACGACGCTCATCATACCTAGACCAATACCAATGCTTGCTTGACAGGCAAAGCTTTCAAGCATGGCAACCATGGCTTGTGCGGCAATAGCCGTTGTTCCCATTGTGGAGACGGTGGATTGAATGACAAGCTTTCCAAATTGAAACATCCCGTTTTCGATGCCGGTTGGAATACCAATCTTTAGAATTTGTTTAATGCCTTCAAATTCTGGATGAATACTTAGGTAGGAATCAATATATAAATCTTGTTTGGGCTGTTTTAAAAGAATCAGGATAATAATTGCACTGATGATTCTAGATAATAGTGTGGATATGGCAGCTCCAGCAACACCTAAATTTAGGGTAAAGATGAAAAAGATATTTCCAAGTATATTTAGAATGTTAGAACCAAACGCAATGGTCATGGGAAGTCTTGAGTTTTGACTGGTTCGAAAGCTTGCAGCACCCGCATTATATAGAGCGATAAAGGGGTAGGATAGTGCTGTGATAAACAGGTAGCTTAATGCATTGTCCATAACGCTTTTTTCTACGGATCCAAAGATCAAGGTTAATAGTGGTTTTCTAAAGAGAATACAGGGAATGGTAATAATGAATGAAATAAGGGTTACGGAAAAAATCAATTGTTTCAAGGCTTGGTTGGCCTTGCCTTTTTGGTTGGATCCTAAGTATTGGGCGCAGATGATGGCACCTCCAGTTGCCATGGCGGCAAATATATTGATAATCAAAATATTTAATGAATCGACTAGGGAAACGGCGGAAATAGCAGCCGAACCTATGTTGGTAACCATAATGGTGTCAACAGATCCCATAAGGGCATTTAAAACTTGTTCGAACATCAATGGAATTAATAATCTTCGTAATTGTTCTTTGGTGTACATAATCAAAACTCCTAAAAATAAAAAGATATCGTTTTCGATATCTTAACCTACAAGTACAACATCACGAATGTTTGGCACTTCTTCAAGCAATAAATCTTTAATTCCACTTGAGAAGTCTTCACTAGCCATCATACATCCTTGGCATGCACCTTTAAAAGATACATATACAACATTGAATTCATCAATTCCAAGTAATTCAATGTCGCCTCCATCATGTTGAATGTATGGGCGAATTTTGTCTAAGCAATCATTTACGCTTTTACTATCTACTACACTATCCATAATTAACACTCCTAACTTATAAAAATAGTGGACACAAAATCAATGGGACAACTAAACCAACCACGAAGCCTCCAATAACTTCGATGAATTTATGACCAAGAACATTCTTTAATTTTTCCTGATAGATCGGATCATCAAATCGAAGTCCGGTCATTTCGCGTAGGTCTTTGACCAATTGCTGAGTAAGCTCAATATTTTTGCCTGAATAATAACGTACGTGACATGCATCATACATGACGATAAAGGAAAAAATACAGGTTACGGCAAAAATGGCGGAGTCAAAGCCTTCCTGCATACCGATTGAAAGGGATAAGGCAGTTACGGTTGAACTGTGACTGCTTGGAAATCCACCACTTGCGATGACCCAATGCAGGTCCCATTTGCCAGTTCTATAATAATATACGACCGTTTTTCCGACTTGTGCAAGTATATTGCTCAAAAGTGCAGTGACAAGGGGAAATAAAGACGATGGTATCATAAACTCACTCTCCTAACAAAATTCATTATAACACACAATGAAAAATCATGGTATAATCATCTTTGAAGATAGCTATGGAGGGAAAATAAAATGATGCAGTTAGATTTAAATCATGCTTTCTTAAAAGAAGATGTTAAAGCTTATCAAGAAACAGTAAATGCGATTGATGAGACTTTAAGAAATGGTACTTGTAAAGGTAACGACTTTATTGGATGGCTTAACTGGGCTAATGATTATGATAAAGAAGAATTCGCTCGTATTAAAGAGGTAGCCGCTAAGGTTCGTGAAAATACAGAGGTATTCGTTGTTTGTGGTATTGGAGGATCTTACTTAGGTGCTCGTGCTGCCATTGAAATGATGAATGGTTTATATGGTGACAACAAGCCAGAAATTATTTATATGGGAAACACTTTCTCATCTACATATATTTCACAGGTTATGAATTATATTAAGGATAAGGAAGTAACAGTCAATGTTATTTCTAAATCTGGTACAACTACAGAAACATCTTTAGCTTTCCGTATTTTAAAACAATTCATGGAAGAAAAATATGGTGCAGAAGCTAAGAATCGTATTATTGCGACAACGGACAAGGCTAGAGGAACTTTGAAGGCTTTAGCTGATAAAGAAGGATATGAAACATTTGTTATTCCAGATGATATTGGTGGACGTTTCTCAGTTATCACTCCAGTAGGATTGTTACCAATCGCTGTTGCAGGTATTGATATTGATGCCTTGATGAAAGGTTTACATGATGGTATGGGTGAATATGGAGATGCAGATCTAGATAAAAACCCTGCTTATCGTTATGCAGTAGCTCGTCGTATTCTTCAAAACCAAGGATATGATGTAGAATTATTAGTCAACTATGAACCTCAAATGCAGATGGTTGCTGAATGGTGGAAACAGTTGTTTGGTGAAAGTGAAGGAAAAGACGGTAAGGGTATTTTACCGGATTCAGTATGCTTCTCAACAGACTTACACTCTTTAGGACAATTTGTTCAGGAAGGTAAAAAAGTATTGTTTGAAACAAACTTATATGTTGAAACACCAATGATCGACTTAACATTCCCTAATGATGATGCAAACGAAGATGGAATGAACTACTTAGCTGGTAAGAGTGTAGACTGGGCAAACAAAATGGCTGCCAAAGGTACATTACAGGCTCATGAAGAAACTGGTGGAGTTCCAAATATTCTATTAACAATGCCAGGAATGACTTCTTATGACTTTGGTAATATGTGTATGTTCTTCTTCAAGGCTATCGCAATGACAACTTTGATGAATGATTCAAATCCATTCAACCAACCTGGTGTTGAAGTTTACAAAAAGAATATGTTCAAATTATTAGGCAAAGAATAATAATGAAAATGGAGATGTAAGCAAGTGTTTACGTCTCTTTTTTATACGCTTACAAATTAGACGTAACTAACCCCTATGAGCAATTTAATCTTTAAAATTTGACATGAAGCTCGTATAATAAACTATGGTATTGAATATCTATAAAGGAGGAAATATTAATGCCTAGAGCAAAACAGTCTATGGATGGAAATACGGCTGCGGCTCACGTTGCGTATGCTTTTACAGACGTCGCTGCAATTTATCCTATTACTCCATCTAGTCCAATGGCAGACTCTATTGACCAATGGTCTGCAGCTGGACAAAAAAATATTTTTGGAAATCAAGTAGTTGTAAGTGAATTACAATCAGAAGCAGGTGCTGCTGGTGCTGTTCACGGATCATTAGCTGCTGGTGCATTGACTAATACATTCACTGCATCTCAAGGTTTATTATTGATGATTCCAAACATGTACAAGATCGCTGCTGAACAATTACCATGTGTATTCGATGTATCTGCACGTACAGTTGCAACTCACGCATTGAACATCTTTGGTGATCACTCAGACGTTTATGCTTGTCGTCAAACAGGTTTCGCTATGTTATGTGAAACTAACCCACAGGAAGTTATGGATTTATCTCCAGTAGCTCACTTAGCTGCTTTAGAAGGAAAAGTACCATTCATTAACTTCTTTGATGGATTCCGTACTTCTCACGAAATTCAAAAAATCGAAAAATGGGACTATGAAGATTTAAAAGAAATGTGTCCAATGGAAGCTGTTGAAGAATTCCGTAAACACGCTTTAAATCCAGAACGTCCAACTATGCGTGGTTCTCACGAAAATGGAGATATTTTCTTCCAGCACCGTGAAGCATGTAACACTGCATATGATGAATTACCTGCTGTAGTAGAAAAATACATGGGTAAAATCAATGAAAAATTAGGAACAAACTATGACTTGTTCAACTACTATGGAGATCCTGAAGCTGATCGTGTAATCATCGCTATGGGTTCTATCAATGACGTTGCTGAAGAAGTTATCGACTACTTAACTGCAAAAGGAGAAAAAGTTGGTTTAGTTAAGGTTCGTTTATATCGTCCTTGGTCTAGCAAACACTTATTAAAAGTTCTTCCTAAGACAGCTAAGAAAGTTGCAGTACTTGACCGTACTAAAGAACCAGGTGCTCTAGCTGACCCATTATACTTAGATGTAGCTACAACACTTCGCGAAGCAGGATTAAATGACATCACTCTTTGCGGTGGACGTTATGGTTTAGGATCTAAGGATACTCCACCTTCAAGTGTATTCGCTGTTTACACTGAATTGTTAAAAGACGAACCAAAACCTCGTTTTACAATTGGTATCGTGGATGACGTAACAAACTTATCATTGCCAGAAGTTAAACCAGCTCCTAATACTTCAACTCCAGGAACTGTTGAATGTAAATTCTGGGGTCTTGGAGGAGACGGTACTGTAGGTGCTAACAAGAACTCTACTAAGATCATCGGTGACCACACTGACAAATACATTCAGGCTTACTTCCAATATGACTCTAAGAAAACAGGTGGTATCACAATTTCTCACTTGCGTTTTGGAGACAAACCAATCCGTAGTCCATACTACATTAACCAGGCTGACTTCGTAGCTTGTCACAACCCTTCATATGTAGTAAATGGATACAAGATGGTTCAAGACGTTAAACCTGGTGGTGTATTCATGATCAACTGCCAATGGTCAGACGAAGAATTAGACAAACACATGCCTGCTGAATCTAAAAAATATATCGCAGACAACAATATTCAATTGTACACAATCAATGCCATCGATAAAGCTATCGAAATTGGTATGGGTAAACGTACAAACACAATCCTACAATCAGCATTCTTCAAATTAGCTAACATTATGCCAATTGATGAAGCTGTAGATTACATGAAAGCAGCTGCTAAGAAATCTTACTCTAAGAAGGGTGATGCAGTTGTAGAAATGAACTACAAAGCAATCGATGCTGGTGTAGGTGCAACTCACAAAGTTGAAATCCCTGCATCTTGGGCTAACCCAGAAGCTGATGCACCAAAACCTGAATTATCAGGACGTCCTGCAACAGTTAAGATGGTTAAAGACATCATGGAACCAGTTAACAAAATGGATGGAGATTCATTACCTGTATCTGCATTTACTGGAAACATCGATGGTCAATGGGAAACTGGTGCTAGTGCTTACGAAAAACGTGGTACAGCTGTTACAGTTCCTGAATGGGATCCTGAAAAATGTATCCAATGTAACCAATGTGCATTCGTATGTTCTCACGCTACAATTCGTCCATTCTTATTGAGCGAAGAAGAAGTGAAAGCTGCTCCTGCACAAACCAAATTAGCTGATGTTAAACCAAAAGCTACAGAATTTAAATATACAATGAGCGTATCTCCATTAGATTGTATGGGATGTGGTGAATGTATCACTGTATGTCCAACTCAAGCTATCAAGATGGTACCTCAAGAATCTCAAGCTGACGAACAACCAGTATTCGATTACTTAGTAGCTAACGTTTCTAAGAAAGATTCTGGATTCGCTGATGATACAGTTAAGGGATCTCAATACAACCAACCATTGTTAGAGTTCTCTGGATCATGTGCTGGATGTGCTGAAACATCTTATGCTCGTTTAATTACTCAATTATTCGGTGAACACATGTATGTATCAAATGCGACTGGATGTTCTTCAATTTGGGGTGGTCCAGCATCTGTATCTCCATATACAGTAAACAAAGACAGCTTACAAGGACCAGCATGGGCTAACTCATTGTTCGAAGACAATGCTGAACACGGTTTCGGTATGCAATTAGGACAAAAAGTATTACGTGAACAAGCTGTTGAAAAATTAATCGCTATGAACGAAAGCGAAAAAGCAACTCCTGAATTCAAGGCTGCATTCGATAAGTTCATGGAAACTAAAGAAAACACTCGTACTAACACAGAAGCAACTAAGGCATTATTAGTAGAAGTAGAAAAAGCTGCTGAAGCTGGATGTCCAGATGCTAAAGCCGTATTAGACAAGAAAGAATACTTAGCTAAGAAATCTGTTTGGATCTTCGGTGGAGACGGATGGGCTTATGATATCGGATTCGGTGGATTAGACCACGTTCTTGCATCAGGTGAAAACGTAAACGTTATGGTATTCGATACAGAAATGTATTCAAACACTGGTGGACAGGCTTCTAAAGCATCTAACATCGGTGAAGTTTGTCAGTTCGCTGCAGCTGGTAAAGAAATGAAGAAAAAATCTTTAGCAGAAATCGCAATGAGCTACGGATACGTTTATGTAGCACAAATCGCTCTTGGAGCTAACCCTGCACAAGCAGTTAAATGTATTGCTGAAGCAGAAGCTTATCCAGGACCATCTTTAATCATCGGTTATGCACCATGTGAATTACACGGTATTGCTAAGGGTGGAATGAACCACTGTCAAGATGAAATGAAGAAAGCTGTTAAATCTGGATACTGGAACTTATTCTCATTTGATCCAGCTAAGAAAGAAGCAGGAAAGAACCCATTCACATTAACTTCTAAAGAAGGAGACGGAACTTACCAAGACTTCTTACACAACGAATCTCGTTACACTCGTTTAGTGAAACCATTCCCTGAAAGAGCAGAAAAATTATTTGCTAAGTCAGAAGAAGTAGCTAAAGAACGTTACGAACACTTACAACGTTTAGTTGAACTTTACAAGTAAGAAAATAAATGAAGGAGCTGATTAATTTCAGCTTCTTTTTTTGTGAAATTTTTTTAAATTCATTATAATAGTTTTAAGAGGTGTTTAATTATGGAAAAAGGCAAATTAAATCGAATTACAGATGTAGAAGGTGTATTGGTTGGACATAAAACAATTTGTTCTGGTTCTCACCAAACAGGCGTGACATTTATTCGTACAGCTGAAGATGTGTTTCATCAAAAGTTAGCTTGTGGTTGTAGTATTCTAAATGGTTTTGGTAAGACGACTGGCTTACCACAAATTATGGAGTTGGGTACTTTAGAAAGCTATATTTGTTTGACAAATACTTTAAATGTGGGGGTTGTTCAACAAGCCTTAGTGGATATCATGGTTAAAGAAAATGAAGATTTAACAAGTGTAAACGTTGTAGTTGGAGAATGCAATGACGGCTATTTAAATGCGATTCGAGATTGTGTCGTTACAAAGGAAGATGTTTATGATGCCTATAGGGATTGTAAAAAAGAGTTTGAACTTGGCAGTATTGGAGCAGGGCGAGGCATGTCTTGTTTTGAAATGTCGGGTGGTATTGGATCAAGTTCAAGAGTTTTTGAAATTGATGGAAATACATATACTTTAGGTGTTTTGGTTTTATCAAATTTTGGTTTAAGAGAACAATATTTATTGGATAAAGTAGAGAGTAATGTTTTACCTTTAGAACAAGAAAAAGGTTCAATCATGATGATCATTGCGACCGATGCTCCATTAAGTGATCGCCAACTACATAGAGTTTGTAACAGAATGCCAGTTGGTTTAGCTTTAACAGGATCGCATATGGGCAATGGTTCAGGTGATATTGCGATTGCGTTTAGTACGGCTAATCGTTTTGGGGATGAAAAGATTCATACTTTAAAACAAATCAATGACAATAAAATCAATGTGGTATTTGATGCAGCCATTGAATCTTGTAAAGAAGCTGTGCATTCATCGTTGATTGAAAACGAAGAAGTAACAGGTCAGTCTGGACATGTTCGTAAGTGTTTAAATCAAGTGAAGATTCAGTAGTCGAATCTTCACTTTTGTGTTATATTTCATCTGGTGATTATATGAAGAAATTAATGTTTGATTGTGATGATACACTTTATGATTTATCTTGGCCATTTCGCAAGTGCATGGAAGAATTCCTTCCGAATGTAGATGTGGATATGGATTTATTTTATGCGGATTATCGTAAGTTTGGGGATTTGATTTTTGATCAGCTTCAACAAGGAAAGATTACGATTGATGAATCTGGCGTTTATCGTATTGAAAAGGCTTGTGAAAAGTATGGGATTGAGTTGAGTCATGAAAGTGCTATAGAGTTTCAGTCTCGCTATAAATATTATCAGCATCATATTGAAATGGATGCACCATTGATTGATTATTTCTCAAATTGTGAAGATGAACTGGCGATTTTGACAAATGGAGAGGACGCGCATCAAAGAATGAAATTAGAAGTGCTTCGTGTCTTTGATTATTTTAAACCTGAAAATGTATTTACGAGTGGTCAAATTGGTGTCGCAAAACCGAATGTGGAGGCATTTAAAAAATGTATGGAAGCGATGCAGGAAGATATTTCTGAATGGTATTATGTTGGGGATAACTATATTAATGATATGCAAGGAGCAAAAAATGCAGGAATGAAGACGATTCATTTTAATCGTCATCATCAAGTAAGTGGGCCTTTGGCAGATCATGTGGTATATTCGGCTGAAGAATTGGTTGAATTCATTAAAAAAGACTAGATTGAACTAGCCATGTTAAGAATGTCGTAATGGCATTCTTTTTTTTCTACAATTCTTCCTCACCAATGATTTCATCCGATCATATTTCTTCTTGCTTGGTGGGTTCATTGTAATCTTCAAATCTCTTATTAAGTGTTTGTTTGTTCATATAGTATCTTCTAATATAAGTATATATGAAATTAAGTCCGATTTAAATAGGAGGTTAAGTAGGCATAAAATCACATTTGTGGTAAAATAAATCTGTATGTTTTGATAAGGAGTAATTATGTTTATAACAACAATTCATTCTATTGATTCATTAGAAAAATTAAAAAGGGCAAAGGCCGATGCTGTAATTATTGGAGTTGAACATTATTCGATTCGTTCAAGTATTACGGTAAAAAAAGAGGATTTACAGTTTTGGAAGAAGAAGTGTAAAAAGTTGGGCCTAAAACTATATATTAACTTTTTAAGACTTTGCATGGATGAAGATCTATCGGGTGTACGTGAATATTTTACTATTTTTAAGGATATAGATGTGGATGGCATTTACTATGCGGATGAAGGTCTATATTATGAGGCAAAACAATTGGGGATTGAATCGAAATTGATTTATCAACCCGAAACATTAGTGGCTTCAAGTGCAGATGTAGATTTCTATATGTCTTTAGGCATTCAATCTGTATCTTTAGCGCATGAATTAAGTCTTGAAGAAGTGATAAGTATTGGAAAGCATAATCCGAACATTGAAATCTTAGTACATGGGTATTTCTCAATTCTATATTCGAGAAGACCTTTGGTCACTAACTATTTAGAGGCTGTGAACAAACCGGTTTGTTCACTACCGTGTCATTATGACTTGATTGAACAAACACGTGAGCAGCGTATGCCAATCGTACAAGATGAAACAGGTACACATATCTTTAGTGAAATGCCTATCAACTCTTTACAAGAGATGTGGGATTTTACGGATGTTGGAATGCACCGCTTCCGTATTGATTCTTTATTCTTTGATGACGATTGGACCGTAGAAATCTTAGATTTATATGATCTAGCGTTACAGGGGATTAAGATCACGGATGATGAATCTACAAATCGTTGGTATTTAGAAGAGACAATTAAGAAAAAGGAGGAGCAAGTAAATGAATAAGATTGAATTATTAGCTCCTGCTGGAAATTTAGAAAAGGCAAAGATTGCGATTTTATATGGTGCAGATGCCGTATATATTGGTGGAAAGCAATTTAGTTTACGTTCTCGTGCTAGTAACTTTTCCATTGATGAAATTGCTGAATTGGTTCAGTTTGCGAATGCACATAATTCTCATGTGCATGTAACTGTCAATATGCTTCCGCATGAGTCGGATTTAGATGGAATTGAAGACTATTTAAAAACGTTAGATTCGATTGGTGTACATGCGATTATTGTGGCAAGCCCATCGATTATGATGTTGGCAAAAAAGCTTGGATGTAAATTTGAAGTGCATGTATCTACGCAGCATTCTTCAACGAATTCAAGTGCTGCAAGATTCTGGAAAGAAAAGAGTATGGATCGTGTCGTATTGGCTAGAGAATGTCAAATAGATGATATTCGTTCGATTTGTGAAGAGAATATTCTTCCAATTGAAGTCTTTATTCATGGAGGTATGTGTATTTCATTTTCAGGACGTTGCGTATTGAGTAATCATATGACGCTTCGTGATGCGAATCGTGGTGGATGTGCACAAAGCTGTCGTTGGAAATATCATTTGATGGATGGCGAAACTGAATTAAGTGATCCGACAAATTTATTCTCCATGTCTTCAAAGGATCTACAGGCCGTAGATTATATTGAAGATTTCATTCATATGGGAGTTGCTTCATTGAAGATAGAGGGCCGTATGAAGAGCGCTTATTATTTAGCTACAGTTGTATCAAGTTATCGTATGTTGATTGACTATATATATGAGCATGGGCATGCGGACGATAAAATTATTGAGCGTGTGAAAAAAGAAATCGCCAAGGCCGAAAATCGACCGACAGGACCGGGCTTCTATAATGGTCTTCCTGGATATAAGGTGCAGTTGTATCAAGATCATGATGAAACAGTGACGCAAGAATATGTGGCCATTGTGCAGGATTATGATGCTGAAAGTCAAATTGCGACTTTACAGGTGAAGAATCATTTTATGCCAAATCAAGATTTAGAAATATTTGGACCACACATTCCAAGTACAATCGTACATGTAGAAGATGTGTATGATAGTGAAGAGAATGTGTTAGAGGTATGTAATAAGCCAATGCAGATTGTACATACAAAATGGTCTGGTCCTATAGAAATAGATGCGATGATTCGTAAGATAAGATAACAGGAGAGGTAAGTAAAGATGAAATTAAGTCAAAGTTTTTTTTATACATTAAGAGAAAATGCGAAAGATGAAGATAGCGTATCAAGTAATTTATTGGTGCGTGCAGGAATGATCAAAAAATGTTCAAATGGAATTTATATGATCATGCCTATGGGAAAGAAGGTTCTTTCTAAAGTAGAAAATATCATTCGTGAAGAAATGGATGCGAAAGATGCACAAGAATTGTTGATGCCAGCCTTGATTCCAGAAGATGTATATGTACAATCTGGTCGTCTTGAAGCTATAGGATCAAACATGTTTTCATTGAGTGATCGTTACAATAAGCGTTATGTTTTGGGTCCAACACATGAAGAATTATTTGCGGTCGCAAGCAGTATGGATGGAAAATCTTACAAGGATTTCCCTTATAACTTGTATCAAATTCAGACAAAATATCGTGATGAAACACGTCCTCGTTATGGCTTGATTCGTGTTCGTGAATTTATTATGAAGGATGCGTATACATTTGATGTGGATGAAGCTGGATTGGATGTTGCCTACAACAAAATGTATGATGCGTATTGCCGTATTATGGATCGTTTAGGATTGGAATATAAGATCGTTAAAGCGGATACTGGAGTTATGGGTGGTTTATCATCAGAAGAATATCAGGCTCTATCAAGTATTGGTGAAGACGTTGTTGTTGGATGTGAAGGTTGTGACTATTCTAGTAATCTAGAAATCACAGAAGTAGTAGATACAATGGAAGATTCTTGTGAAGAAGAATTAGCTATGGAAGTTGTTGATACGCCAAACGCAAAAACAATTGAAGAGGTGGCTACTTTCTTTGGTAAAAAGGAAAGTGACTTTGTCAAAACATTACTATATAACGTGGATGGAAAGGTCATCGCATTCTGTATTCCTGGTGATCGTGAATTAAATGAAACAAAGGCATTGAAATTATTAGGTGCAAATGAAATGGAAATGGCTAGCTTTGAAGAAGTTGAAAAGGTAACACATGCTCGTGTTGGTTTTGCAGGTCCAGTTGGTATTGATTGCCCAGTATATATGGATCGTCAAATCAAACATATGAAAAACTTCATTGTAGGTGCTAACCAATCAGATCGTCACATTAAGAATGTGAACTGTAAAGATTTTGAGCCTGTTGAAGTGGCAGATCTTTGTCAGGTTAAAGAAGGGGATATTTGTCCTAAGTGTGGTAAGAAGTTAACTTTCCAACATGGTATTGAAGTTGGTAACTTATTTAAATTGGGTACAAAATATTCTAAGAGTATGAATCTATACTATACAGATGCCAATAACCAGTTACAGCCAGTTTGGATGGGAAGCTATGGTATTGGTCTAGAAAGATGTATGGCTGCCGTTGCGGATCAGCATCATGATGATTTTGGTATTAAATGGCCAGTTGAAATTGCTCCATTTAGACTTGCGATTGTTCCTGTATCATTAAAGGATGAAGAACAAGTCAAGATTGCCAATGATCTATATGAATATTGTAAAGAACACAAATTCGATGTTATTTTAGATGATCGTAATGAGCGTCCAGGTGTTAAATTTAAGGATATGGAATTAATTGGTGTTCCTTATCGTATTACTGTAGGTCGTGGTGTAAAAGAAGGCAAGCTTGAGTGGACAGATCGTTATACGGGTGAAAAGAGTGAAATTGCGATTGAGGATGTTTATTCTGAAATCGAAAAAGTTTTTGCCATGTAAACGCTTGTACTTGAAATATAAACAAAAAAATTAGTTTCACATTTACTTTCATTAGGTTTTCATGTATATTAGTCATAGTTAAAGGAGTGTAATTATGCAAAATAAAATTGAAATTTTTAACAATCAGGTTATTATTAACTACAATTTGGCGTATCCAAAAAGTCGTGAGGTTTTATTAAAGTCTCATACATTCGCAAAATTCGTTCAATATTTTATTGAATATCAGGAAACTGATAATATTGAAATGTATGATTATTTAACTAAAAATAAAGAATTAAGTTCAAAAGAAGCAGCTTATGATTTCTGTCATTTCTTACGTTTATTGTCAATTTTTACTTGCGAAGAATTAAAAGATGAATATTATCTTTCAAATAAAGTTGCAACTTTAGGTGTTATTGAAGAAATGTATCGTACTTGGCGTTCTTTACAACGTTTTGGATATATGAAGAGCGATAATTCAACGGATTTTGGTATTAATACATTAGTTGCTTTTGATTCTGCAGCCAATGATTTATTACTTCGTACTTATCGTTTGTTCGAAGAAAAATTAATGGGACGTCCAAACCTAGTCTATCGTCAGGTTCAAGCTGGTACAAATGCATGTTTCTCTATTCATACTTTAGATAAGGTATGGTCTGATGAATATGCTGCATTACAAGATATTCCGATGATCGATACAGTTATGTTAAGAACTCCAATGATTTTGCATCCAAAATCAAGTAAACGTACAGGTATGTTTACTGAAATAGATACACAGCCAATGACATATTTTAATAAGGGAGAATCAAATTGGTTCTGTTATCCTTGTAATGTTGGAGCGTTATTATGTTTCGTATACTTCAATTCAAAATATATGTCTAGTGCATTGAGTATGGCTAACTTATTTGAATTAGCTACAAAAGAAGAGAGTGCTCAAAAACCAGATTTAGTTGTTATTTTTGGTAACGATGATGGAAATGATGCAACAAACTTCTATTATGATGATGCCAATGATATTTGGGTAGGATGTATCAGTGATAATCCTCGTATTGAATATTTTGGATATTTAAAGAAGATGTGTTTAACACTACACAACTTAGCACAAATGAAAAAAGGATGGTTACCAATCCATGGTGCTTTTGTCAACATCTATTTAAAGGATGGAACAAAGAAAGGTATTATGTTGATGGGTGATAGTGGTGCCGGTAAATCTGAGTCTATTGAAGCATTAAAAGCTGCTGCTGGAGATATGATTCGTGAAGTTGAAGTTGTATTTGATGACATGGGAACAATTCATCTAGAGGATGGTGTGCCATATGGTCAGGGAACTGAAATTGGTGCCTTCATTCGTTTAGATGACTTGGATCCAGGAACTCCATATCGTGACATGGACCGTTCAATTTTTATGGCTCCAGAAAACCCAAATGCACGTATGATTCAGCCAGCTGCTCCTTATCGTGTTGTTGTTCACAACCATAAGATTGATTTATTTGCATATGCAAACAACTACACAAATGAATTTGGTTTAAAGAAATTAACTGTACAAGAAGTAAAGGATACTTGTAAGTTAGGTAAGCGTATGGCTTTGGGTACAACTCAAGAGGTTGGTATTTCTACAACTTACTTTGCAAACCCATTTGGACCTATGCAAAAACAAGAATTGTGTGAACCAATCATCGACACAATGTTCCAGGCTCTAGAAGACAATGGAGTATTTGTTGGTGAAATCTATACGCACTTAGGATTTGATAAATCAAACCGTAAAGGATTAAATATTGCTGCTCAGCAATTGCTACAATTTATCCAGAAAAAGGACTAATATGTTTAACAACGATTCAATGAATTATTATTCAACAAGCACTTTAAAAAGTGCTTTGTTGAAGTCTTATGCATGGATGGCAATTGCACTTGTCATCACGGCAATTGTATCTTATGGTCTATATGTTACAAATGCTTTATTGATTTTATTAAGTGCAGCGCCATTTCTATTTATGTTGTTTGTGATTGCACCATTCATCTTATCCATTGCCTTTGGCGTATCTATGGCCAGATCAACATCAAGTACAGGTATGAAAATCATGTTGGTGATTTATGCTGCTTGCATGGGAGTATCTCTTACTTCCATTGGCTATGTATATGATGTAGCTACAATCGGTACAGCTTTTCTAGTGAGTGCAGTTTACTTTATTAGTTTAGCTGTTATTGGTACAACATCTAAAAAAGATTTTACAAGCTTTGGTTCATTATGCATGGTTGGACTTTTTGTGTTAATTATTACACAATGCTTTATGATGTTGTTTAGAGTGAATATGGACGTTCGATTGATTTCAATCATTGGACTTCTAATCTTTACAGGCATCACTGCTTGGGATGTACAAAGAATGAATCGTCTATTGATTCAATCGGACGGTTCTGTTATTGAACAAGAAAAAATTGCAATCTTCATGGCGTTACAATTGTATTTGGATTTCTTGAATATCTTCTTAAGAATTCTACAATTGATTGGTATGGGAAATCGTAACAATAACTAAATTTAAAAAAAGGAAATGTATTTTAATGATGCATTTCCTTTTTTCATGTTTAGAGTGGATGAAATACGAGATTTGTTTGATGATATGTATGATAGGGTGAGAACCTATATAAAAGTATTTAAATCGTTTTAGTGTGTTAATCATGATGATTATGTCATAAGCTTTAGAATGCCTCTAGACTGCGTTAAATTGAGAGGAATGGTCTTGGTAGTAGAAATTATCAATATTATATAGAATGAATTGTTTCGTATCTTAAAGTAAACAGTAGCAAAAAAAAGGAGTAGTTGATACTACTCCAAAGGTTTTTGATAGAAATTACCGTAGAAGTTAACAGTATTGTAAGTATTGATTAATACTTTAGGATCGACCTTTCTTACGTTATCTATGACGTCTCTTAATTCATATGTAGAAATAACCGCTTTACATACATAATACTTGCGATGACTGTAAGCTCCATAACATTCAAATACGCTCATCCCATGTCTGCATGAGGCCATAAAAGCATCAATGAGTGGGTCTGGATCATTTGTTGTAAATTCAACGGTGATTTGTGCATAGCGTTGATATAAAGATGAGATTGTCTTTGTAGAAAGAAATTGGAATAAGATAGAGTATCCTGCATAGATCCATCCACATAAATAACCAAAGGTTATAATCATAGCACAGTTATAAAAGAATACGTAATCCCAGATTCCTCTATGAATCTTACTTGAAACGTATTGGGCAATAAAATCGGTTCCTCCTGTAGATCCGCCAGCTCTTAAGGCTAGGGAAATGGAGAATCCCCATAAGAAGCCACCAAATAAAACGTTAAGAATTTGATCTTTAAAGAAGGGTTCAAAATGGAAGATGGAAATAAAGAAGGATACTAGAAAGAATTGTGCGCAGCTCAAAAATGTGAATCTTGGTGAGATGTGTTTGTAACAAAGAATGGCAGCAGGAACATTTAATACGATGATTCCAACTTGAGTAGGAAAGTTAATGTTCCATAGAGCACAAACTTTATTGATCAATAGGGCAAGTCCAGTAAATCCTCCAGAGATTAAGTTACACGGCGCCATAAACACATTCATTATATAACATTGCATAAATGCACTGAATATAATCATAATGGTCGACGTCAATAGTCTTAGCTTCTTTTCTTTTTGAAGCTCATGAATAATGTGTTGCATATATATAATACCTCTTGTACACTAGCCATATTATCATAGGCTATTTCATAAATAAGTTCAACCAAAAAGGCAAAATGTATTATTTTTTAAAAAATGTAAAAAAAATTAATTTTTTTCTTGCTTTTTGTTTTGTGTTGAGGTATTATATATGGGCAGTCAACGAAATGGTTCCGTAGCCAAGTGGTAAGGCAATAGACTGCAACTCTGTGATCATCAGTTCAAATCTGATCGGAACCTCCAATTACATGGGGTCGTGGCGGAATAGGCAGACGCAACGGACTTAAAATCCGTTGGGAGAAATCCCGTGTGGGTTCAAGTCCCACCGTCCCCACCATTTTTTTGGAAAAGATAGCTAGAAACAATTGTTTCTAGCTTTTTTCGTACTTATTTGGACAGCTCAAAGACCAAGTTTACCATATATAATTATAGTTTAACTCGAATTGCTAAAATATAATTAAGGTGAGGTACGTATTATGGGTTGGATTGATAGAACAACTAAAAAGCGAATAGCTAAATTGGATGAACATCCAGAATTGAATTCGTATGATTTTGCGAAAAAGCACAATGAAAGAATGAAAAATATTAAATTCTACGTGATTCTAATCCTAGCAGCTATATTCGTTTTGGCACTTTGGTATGATTGGAATCATCCAGAAATTAATATATTCCCGATTCTATTTCCAATATTAGTGTAATGAGGAGGAACAACTATGAGCTGGCTTGATAAAATAGTTAAGAAAAGACTGGAAGAGCTCGATGCACATCCTGAATTGAATTCAGATAAATTTTGGGAAAAAATGAGTACGCTGTATTTTGCTATTGTTTTGTTGATTGTTACTGTTCTTATTCTTTTGCTTTGGTATGATCTGGAACATTATGAAATCTGGATCTTTCCACGAAGATGAAAAAAAGCCACATTTGTGGCTATAATAACATAAATCCAATTCCTACGATAACTCCCGTTATAAATAGAATGGAAATGGTTCTTAAAATGTCTTTCTTTCTTGCTTCATAACGAATCATTACAATTAGGCCTAGACCTGCATTTGTGACAAGCCCTGCAAGTAAGGATCCAAATGAAAGTTCTCCAGCTGTATAAAGCTGTGTAAGAACTACGGTAGCTGCACAGTTTGGAATAAAGCCAAATAGAGCAGCAATAATAGGTTGGAATAGATTATTTTGAAGAAGAATCATAGAAAGCGTCTTTTCGCCAATCCATTCCATTAATAGTGTTAATACAAAGCTTGTGATAAAGATAAATACATAGATTTTTAAAGATCTTAATAAGGCACTGATCCATAATGGATACTCAGGATAGCAACATGGACAGCTTGAACCAGAGCTTTCTTCTTCTTCGTATTCATCCTCATCGTAATCCTCCTCTTCCATATCTTCGAAGCGGAGGATTTTTTGGTTACGGAATAATACGTGATCGGTGAATAATCCTACGACAATCGCAATGATGAGTTTTAATCCTAAAATACCAAGTAAAGATGAATACATTTTAGGATTACTAATCAGAATCGGAATGGCTTCATCGCTTGTCGCAATCATAACACTGACTAATGTTCCTAGCGTAATGTTGTTTTGAACAAACAACATAGCAGCTAAAATACTAAAGCCACATTGCGGTATTAGGCCAACTAAAGCACCAAGTATGGGGCCTAGTCTTTGTAGCCCGAAGAAAAGCTTATCGTCTTGTGTATTTTTTCTTTCAAAAACTTCTAAAACACAATATGTGACATACAACAAAGGAAGCATAGCCCACGTATCGTGTATTGTATCTAAAATAATATCTATAAAATTCAAAGGTAGTTCCTCCTAACTTTATTAAGTATACACATTTTTTCAAAAATTGCACGTAAAAAGCAGGTCTATTAGTCAATAGTACCTGCTTTGTCGTTTACGGTGATTTTTTTATGTCTTAATCGAACAGTAATATAATCGTGAATACCTGCATAAATTAAGGCAAAGATTGGAACACCTAAGAACATTCCAACAACACCAAATAATGCACCACCAACGGTAACGGAGAATAAGATCCAGAAGCCAGACATACCTAGCTTATCACCAAGAACGATTGGCTTAATGATATTTCCATCGATTTGTTGGATGATAAATATCACAATCGCAAATATTAAGGCAGATAATGGATCAATCAAACAAAGAATAATAATTACGGGGATGGCACCTAAGAAAGGTCCAAATACAGGAATCACATTTGTCACACCTATAATTAAAGCAATCATATTTGTATATGGGATTTTAAGGAATAAAATCACCACATAACATAAAACACCTACAATAAATGAGTCAATGATGTTTCCAATGATGTATTGTTCAAATACAGTTTTCGCATCATTCGTCCATAGTGTTAAATAGTTCGCAAAGTTTTTATCAAATAATGAATAATTCAGTTTTTTGATTCCTTTTACCAAGGTTTCACGGTCTAGTAAAATATAGAATGCGGAAACGAAAGCTAGAATTAAATTGATAAATCCCTTCACAAAGCTATAAGAATAAGAAGCGATTTTAGGGATGGATTCCGTTACTATACTAGTGATTTTTTTTGTGATGTCAAAGTTGATCAACATTTGTTCTACTTGTTTTTCCGAAATATTCATTCGATACGCAAAATCTTTTGTATAACTAATGAATGTATCTGAATAAACCGCAATATTTGTTGAGAATTGGCGTACAGAATCAACTGTATTCGGAATGATGATTGAGAAGAATAAAATCAAAAATCCGATGGCCAAAATAAATACGATTAATGTAGCTAAAATTCTTTTGTGATTCTTTTGTAGAGGTACATTCTTTAAAAGCTTATTTTCAACCCATTTTTCTGGATTGTTTAAGATAAAGGCAATTCCAATACCAAGTAAGAAGGGGAAAAGAATTGTTATTATAAATTGGATGGCTCGTTTGATATCTTTAAATTTATTCAATATCGTGAAAAAGAGTATTGCGATAATTAAAGATATGGAATAAACAATGATTTTTTGTTTCATTTCCTGAGTGATTTTAAAATGCATGTATGTCAAGGCTCCTTCCATACCATATATAATACCATCTAGAAAAAAATTAAGAAAGACATTATAATAAACCTATGGAAAAAATATTTGAAGGGGCCATTTCCTGCAAAGCCCTATTGGAAGCAGGTACAAGAAATTGTATAAAATTGTATATTGATAAGAAGAAAAATACTAAGGACACTAGATATTTAGTGAGTCTTGCCAAGAATAAAAGTTGTGAAGTTATCTTTTGTACGCGTGAACAAATCAATGATATGGCAACAGGTAAAACCCATGGTGGTATCTTACTTTTAGCTGAAGAAAAAGTGATTCCTCAGCTTACGGATATAAAGGCACATGGATTTTTATGTTACATTGATGGAGTGGAAGATCCATATAATCTAGGAAGTATTTCTAGAACACTATATGCATCAGGCTGTGATGCGATGATCCTTCCAAAAAGAGACTGGAGCTTTGCCGAACAAACAATATTAAAGGCAAGTGCTGGAGCCTATGAGAAGCTTCCTATATATTTTGTGGATAGTGATGAAGAATTAGTGGATTATTGTGCTAAAAATCAACTTCCAATTCTATGTGCACACAGAAAAGATGCCGTAGGATTATATGATTATAGTTTTGAATCTGATTTCTGTTTATGCTTAGGCGGAGCTTTAAGAGGATTAAGCTCAACCATTACTTCGGCTTCGAAACAAAATATTGTCGTAGAATATGGAAGAGATTTTAGAAACGCTCTAGATTCAGCCAGTGCTGCAGCCGTATTTAGTTTTGAAATATTAAGACAAGAAAAAAAGAAGAAATTTTAATATAAAATGTTTCTTCTTTTTAATTTGTTGAATAAATTTTATGTGCTAATTCTTTGTCGGCAAAATCAACAATGATGATTCCATAATTTTTCTTTATCCACTTATAATTCATAAGATATTCGTTTGTTTTCATTGCGTATTTCTTTGGATGACCAATCTTGCATTTGCCACTAGTAGAAGTGAAATTTAAATAGAATGTAGAATCATCTGCCTTTGCGTTTTCCAAACCATATTCAATCGCATCTATTTTATCTTCTATATCATAATTAAAACGATCCTGTATATAGAGCGCTTCATTATTGTTGATACTTGATTTTGTGACAGGAACTTTTAATATTGTACGATCTCCTTGTTCTTCCCAGTTAAAATAAAGACCTTCTTCACTTTCAAATCGAGTGGCTAATATGATTTTATTTCGAACTTCACCAAGGGTAGGAATGCGATTTTCTAAATACCAGTAAGATGAATTGGAGTTAATTTTATTGGTTAGAAGTTGTTTCAAAACATCTAAATTATCTTTACTGTTTTCTTTCTTTACACAAAAGATGACTGCTTCAGAAGGGTGTTTGTCAAGAAATGTATAAATGTCCTTTAAGACATCATCTAAGGATAATGGTTTAGAAAAAAATGAATTATTGTTCTTACACTTCGCAAAGTTGTGTTTTAAAATCAAATCTTGACCATCAATCACAAGGCGGATATCTAAATAGCGATAGCCATTTTCTAATTGTGTTTTGATGGCTGTGTCTTGACATTGAAAGATTGAATTTAAACTTACATATTGTGTGGCTGAATCATGTGTACCTGGAATCGATAATGCACTCAGCTTTGTTTCATCACGGATTCTTTCCATCCAGTTTGATGATGAGTTTTCATTTGCCTGAATCGGTGAAATAAGCATGGAAAAGAGGATTATAAAAATCCCAAGTGTTCTTTGAATTGTTTTCATATTATTATTTTCCTTTAAGTATGTGTGTATGCTTAAGAATAGTGTAACGTATTTTACAAAGATTTAATTTCAGTTTGTATATTCATTAATAAATCTTTTGCAATCTTATAATTGTGAACAAGAAAAAAACAAGCACTATTGAAAATTTTAGATACAAAAGTTATTTATCCTGTGTTTCAATTCCTGAACAGTAGGATAATTGTGGTATAATATAGGTATAAAAAGGAGATAATAATATGCCACAAATAATACCGATTAAAGAATTAAAAAATACTTCTGAAATATCAGATTTATGTCACAAAACTGATGAACCTATTTATGTAACAAAAAACGGATATGGAGATATGGTAATCATGAGTATTGAAAATTATGAATCAACTCTGAAAAAACTTGAAATGTACCAAGATATTGCGATTTCTGAATACCAAATTGATATTGGAGAGACGAAAGATGCAAAACTAGCCATTCAAGAAATGAGAAAGAAGTATGGCCTATAATTTGATTATTACCAAACGAGCAGAGGAATTATTGGATGATCTTATTTATCAATTAATAAATAAATATAAGTGTGAAGATACTGCTAAACGATTATTGAATCACATAGGATGTATTAATGATCGTTTAATTGACAATCCATACCAGTTTCCGTTGATAAGAGATAGATATCTTTCTATGAAAGGGTATCGTATTGCGATAATTCCAAAGACGAAATATATCTTAGTATTTGATATAAGAGAAGATACTGTTTTTGTGTTAGGAATATTTCATCAATTAGAAAATTATTGGATAAAAGTATAACAGCACCGTTTATTTGGTGCTTTTACTAGTTTTTAATGGCCTTTCGAATGATTAGAATACCATTGATAAAGAATAATAAGGATGTACAAATATTCAACACTTGGTTGTTGAAACAGATGAGAATAACAGCAATAATGTTTAATATTCCTCTAATTAGATATAAATATACTAAAATAAATATAAATGTCAAAACCGTATTAATGTTATAATAGATACATGCTGATTAATGTATATATAGAATATAATCGTTTACGCAATACCTTTACATATTCCTGTGATAGTCATGTTGAAGTGGGATGTCGAGTTCGCGTTGAATTCAACAATCGAACGCTTATCGGATTTGTAGAGGAAGTGGATGTAGAAAGCGATTTTAAAAATATTAAACCTGTTATTGAAGTCATAGATGAAAAGCCATTGTTGAATTGTGAATTAAAATTATTGGCAGACTATATGGCTGATTTTTATGCGAGCTCTAAGGTGACCTGTTATAAAACGATGCTGCCACCTGCACTTCGTCCTTCTAGTAATCATTCTAAAGTTATCTATGAGGATTATGCTGTATTAAAGGAATCCAATTTGCCTCTTACATCAAGACAAAAAGAAGTGCTTACTAGCTTTACTTATCCATGTAAAATGAGTGAGATAAGAAAAGTCAGTTCATCGATTGCGAAAGCTTTATTGGATAAAGGTTATATTGTGATTGAAAAAAGAATTAAGGATTCCAATACGCACGTATCTTCTATTTTGGACGTTCAACATGAACTAACATCTGAACAGGAATATGCGATTGAAACTATACAAAGTACAGATAAAACGGTTTCCTTACTTCATGGAGTAACAGGGTCTGGTAAAACAGAAGTCTTTTTGCGGCTTGCCCAAAATGTACTATCTTGCGGAAAACAAGTTTTATTTTTAGTGCCAGAAATCGGATTGACACCCATGATGATTCAAAGGGTGCAAGCGCGCTTTCAACAGAAAATCGCAATCTATCATTCGGGGTTGAATGCGCAGGAAAAACTAGAACAATATAATTTAGTAAAAGAAAATAAGGTAGATATTGTGGTAGGAACTCGCAGTGCCTGCTTCATGCCTTTTTCTTCCTTAGGCTTGATTTTAATGGACGAAGAACACGATTCAAGCTATAAACAAGATAATATGCCAAGATATCATACGCGCGATATTGTTTTATTTCGTGCTGCCTACCATAAATGTAAGGTTGTTCTAGCTAGTGCTACACCATCCTTGGAATCATATGCACGTGCCTATAAGAATGTATATGAGTTAATTGAATTAAAGCATCGCATTCATGAAATGCCAGAAATTCAATTGGTGGATATGAAAAAGGAAAGAGTCACAAATGGTTTGTCACAAACATTGCTGCAAGCGATTTATGAGCGTCTTTCTAGAAAAGAACAGGTTATCTTACTTTTAAATCGAAGAGGCTACTTGCCAGTTGTTAGATGCAGCGACTGTGGACATGTACGTATTTGTCCGGACTGTGGCATTGCCTTAACGTATCATAAAAACCAGAATGCGCTGGTTTGTCATTGTTGTGGAAGACAATTTCCATTTCATGAAGAATGTCCAAGCTGTCATTCAAAAAATTATTTTAAGGCAGGTATGGGAACAGAAAGATTAGAAGAACAAATTCTAGAGATATTTAAGGATTATCATGTTGTTCGTATGGATGCCGACAGTACGCGAAGAAAGAATGCACATGAAAAGCTATTAAAGGAATTTGAAGAATCAGGAGATCTTTTGATTGGTACGCAGATGGTGGCCAAGGGCTTAGACTTTGAAAGAGTGACCTTAGTCGGTATTTTAAATGCGGATGCCACGCTTTGTCGAAATGACTATCGTGCCAGTGAAACAGCGTATGAAATGTTAGAACAGGCAAGTGGAAGAAGTGGAAGAGGTACATTAAAGGGTGAGGTTCTCATTCAAACCTTTGATCCGGATCATTTTGTGATGCAATGTGTGAAGCTGCATGATTATAAATTGTTCTTTAATCAAGAAATGAAATATCGCCATTTGGGTATGTATCCACCTTATGTATATTTATGTACATTGGTATTTACTCATTTCGATATTAACGAAGCCTACAAACAAGCCAATGAGGCGAAGGCTTATTTTCAATCAATTCGAGTTTTAGGACCAATTGAAATTCGTATGCAACAAAAGAAGCGTCGTGTGCGTTTGATTTTAAAGTCAAAGGATGATAAATTGTTGCATACACTCGTTAAGAATTATTTAGATACGACAAAACAAATTGTGGATGTGAATATGCATCCTGTGATGATGGAGGAATAAAATGCGAAAATGGTTATGGAAAGCTTTAGATGAGGTAGTCAATAAAGAGGTATACTCCAATTTATATTTAAGAAATCATTTACATGAAGTAAGCGAAAGGGATCGTGCCTTAGCAACAAGAATTTTTTATGGAACCATTCAAAATTATCGTTATTGCAGAGCATGTTGGTCTAAATTTGTAAAGAATAAAGTAAATGACAAAATGGATGTTTTACTAACAATGAGCACATATCAATTGTTGTTTTTAGATAAAGTGCCTAGCTATGCGATTGTGAATGATGCGGTAAATATTGCCAAAAAAATAAATGTGAAATATGCAGGATTGACCAATGCGGTTTTACACAAAGTAAAACACATTGAAACAAAGGATGTAGCTTTAAAATATTCCTTGCCAGATTGGCTTTATAAAATGTGGGTGAGTCAATATGGACAAGAACAAGCCTTAATTATGGCTAAGGCAAGTGTAAATATTTTACCTTTATATGTCAGAAGAAACGTGTTAAAGACAGAGGTTGAGGATTTTTCCTCTTCTGAGTTTATTTGCGTTAAGGACCCTCTTTATATCTATACACAGAATAATTACTTTCATCATCCATACTATCAAAAGGGTTATATGAGTGCACAAGATGAGGGGAGTTTTGCGATTGCCAAGTTCGTAGATCCAAAGGAAAATGAAAGAATTTTAGATTGTTGTGCAGCGCCAGGAACAAAAACAATGGCCATGGCTGAAATGATGTACAATAAGGGGCATATTGATTCATTTGATTTACATGCACATCGTAAGGATTTAATTGAAAGTGATGCCAAGCGATTAGGTATCGATATTGTCCATGCAGGTGTTCAGGATGCGACTAAATTTAAAAGCTCAGTTTTGTATGATCGCATTTTATGTGATGTGCCATGCTCTGGTTATGGGGTGTTATCAAGAAAGCCGGATATAAAATTGCGTATGTTGCCAGAGGATATGGATACATTGATTCCTTTGCAGTATGCCATATTAAATAATATATGTCAGTATGTTAAAAAGGGTGGAATTATTGTATATTCCACTTGCACGATGAATAAAAAAGAGAATGAAAAACAGATTGAGAGATTTTTAAAGGAACATGATATGTTCCGTTTGGTTGATGAAGTAAACATTTTCAGCGATTCTAAGCAGGATGGCTTCTATATGGCAAAACTGGTACGTAAATGATATAATGAAGGATAGAAATTGAGGTGCTATTTTGGAAAGTTTATACAATTTAAATTATGATCAAATGTGTGAATATGCATTGGATCACGGATGGAAATCGTATCGAGGACATCAGATTTTTCAATGGTTATATCGTAACCGTGTATTTGATATTGATGAAATGACGAATGTATCAAAGGAAACAAGAGAAATCTTAAAGAAAGATTTTATTGTGAATCCTTTAGAATTAATAAAAAAACAAGTTTCACATGATGGAACTACAAAATTTTTGTTTAAAACAAGTGATGGTGCACTACTTGAAAGTGTTATGATGGTTTTTGATTATGGTAGAAGCGTATGTGTATCTAGCCAGGTTGGCTGTAACATGGGATGCGCTTTTTGTGCGAGTGGTTTGACGAAGAAAAAAAGAGACTTAACAAGTGGTGAAATGGTCGCTCAGGTTATGTATGTTCAAAAGGAATTGGATAAGGATAATTTGCGACTTTCACATATCGTTGTTATGGGGACTGGAGAGCCATTTGATAACTATGACAATGTTATGAATTTCTTGGCGACTGTAAATCATGATCGTGGCTTAGGTATTGGTTCTAGACATATCACAATTTCAACATGTGGTATTGTTCCAAAAATTTATGATTTTGCGAATGAACATACACAATACAATTTGGCAATTTCTTTACATGCACCAAATGATGAGCTGCGTGATAAATTAATGCCAGTCAACCATGCTTATCCATTAAAGGAATTAATGGAGGCTGTAAAATATTATGGTCAGGAAAACAATCGTCGTTTGACTTTTGAATATATTTTGTTGAATGGTGTAAATGACCATCCGGAGCATGCCAAACAATTATCGAAGCTTCTACATGGAATGAATGCCTACGTGAATTTAATTCCATATAATGCCGTCGATGAAAAGGGCTTTAAATCCGTGAGCCATGACGAAGCCATGGTTTTCTATGATTTGTTGATGAAGAATCATGTGCGTTGTACGATTCGAAAGGAACATGGAAACGATATTGATGCTGCGTGTGGTCAGTTAAGAATAAAGGAAATTAAAAAGGAAGGAATTTAGGCAGATGAAAGTTTTTGGGAATACAAATGTAGGTCTTGTAAGAAAATTAAATGAAGATGATTATTGTATTGCTCATAATGCCAATGATGAATGGATGTTGATCGTTTGTGACGGAATTGGTGGGGCAAAGGCAGGAGAAGTGGCTAGTCATGTGGCTGTCATGACGATGTATGAAGCGTTTATGAAATCTCCTGAATTTAAAAAAGATCGACAGGTAGATAACTGGATTCGTGAGAATTTAAATCAGGCCAATGATTTTATTTATTCCAAAAGCTTAAAAAACCCAAATGAAAGAGGTATGGGAACAACGGCTGTCGGTGTTATTGTTGCTCATATTGGAACCTTCATTTTTAATGTTGGAGACTCAAGAATCTATGCAGATTATAATAATGAATTGATTCAAATGAGTGAGGATCATAGTGTGGTTGCCCAGCTTTTAAAGGAGGGAAAAATCACACTTGAAGAAGCAAAAACACATCCTAAAAAGAATACTTTGAACAATGCTCTTGGAGTTTGGCATGTGTTCCGTATTGACATCAATAAAATTGAAAATACTTATAAATATTTATTGGTTTCAAGTGACGGATTACATGGATATGTTGAGAAAAGAGTGATTTCGGATATTGTTCATGATGATACGCTTTCTTTAAAGGAAAAAACAGAAACACTGATCGCAAGAGCTAATCAATCAGGTGGATATGATAATTGCACGGTGATTTTAATGGAAAATAGTGGAGAATAGTATGATGATGGAACAAATAGCGAACCGCTATGAAATTTTATCTTTGATTGGACAAGGTGGAATGGCGGATGTCTATAAGGCAAGAGATACGATATTAAATCGTGTTGTCGCAATAAAGGTTCTACGTGCAAAATTAAGTGATGATGCGATGGCACTCGTGCGTTTTCAACGCGAGGCAAGTGCTGCAAGTCGCTTATCACATCCTAATGTTGTCGACATATATGATGTAGGCGAATACGAAGGTATGCACTATATTGTCATGGAATTTATTCGTGGAAGAACTTTAAAGGAATTGATTGCGCAACGCGGTGCCCTTGATGTAGATGAAGCCATTGGTGTTATGAAACAATTGGTGAGTGCCATCAATCATGCACATGAGCATAAAATTATTCATCGTGATATCAAACCGCAGAATGTTTTAGTTAAAGATGATGGAACAATCAAGATTACTGATTTTGGGATTGCGGTTGCGAATGGAAGTGTACAGCTGACCTATAATAATACGGTTATGGGATCTGCACACTATTTAGCGCCTGAAACAACACAGGGAAAGGAACCCAATGAACAAGTTGATATCTATTCATTAGGAATCGTATTCTATGAATTATTAACAGGGCATGTTCCTTTTACAGGAAAAACACCAACGGAGATTGCGATTAAGCATTTACGCAAACCTATACCATATGTACGTGATTTTAATCCGAATATTCCTCAGTCGGTTGAGAATATTGTTTTAAAGGCAACCGCAAAGAATTTAGAGGATCGTTATGTTTCTTGTAAGGAAATGCTTTATGATTTGATTCATTGTTTAGATCCTGAATACAAAAACATGAGTCGTATTCGTGTGGATGTAACTCCAAGTAAGGATTTAATGAAATGTGAGGATGGTCACATTGAATTTGTGGATGAATCCGATAAAGAAGATAAAAAGCCAAGAAATTGGATTGCCGCATTAATGATTAGTGCAGCTATAATTATTTCGATTATTGTGCTTGTCTTGATTGCCAGTATTACAGGCTTGATTAAAATCGATGGCTTTTTAGGTTATCAAACAATGCCAGATGTGAAGGATTTAACACAGGAAGAAGCTATTGATACGCTTCAGGCTGCTCATTTTAATACATCGAAGGTTAAATATGAGTATAGGGCTAGCGATAAGTATGATGAGGGTAAGGTCATTAAGTCTAACTATAAAGAGGGAGAAGTCATTTTAAATGATTCAAAAATCGTATTGACGATTTCAAAGGGCGCTACATATTTAGTACCTGACTTTACAGATAGTTCTTATGCGGATGCTCAGTATCAGTTGTCGCAGAATGCCCCTAATGTCGAAATAAACGTTGAATTTAAGGGTACAAAGGATCGCGATACAGGTATAATTCTAGAACAGAAGGGTTTAAAGCCTGGAAAGCGAATTGATCCAGATAGCAATGAGAAAATTTACTTTGTGGTTAGTACTTATCCTTCGATTGTGATTCCGTCCGATTTAATTGGGCAAGACGTATTGAGTGCGAAGGATGAATTAAATGATTTAGGAATTGCGGTTGTTGTCACAAAGATTGACGGAGGACAAGGGACAAACAAGGTTGTCAGTGTTTCTCCAGATGTAGGAACCGAATATGTACAGGAAGGAACGAACAGTGTAGTTACATTGTTTTATGATTAATATGCAGCAGGGAAGAATTGTAAAAATTATTTCGAATCAGTATACGATTCAAAATGAAACGGAAGAGATCATCGCTAAGCCAAGAGGCAAGATGCGCCAGCAAGAGGCTCCTGTTGTTGGTGATTTTGTGGAATATGAAAAGATTGAAGATGCATATCGTATCCACAAGATTCTTCCACGTACGAATCGTTTACTACGTCCGGCCATCGCGAATGTGGATCAGGCTTTAATCGTAACAAGCTTAAAGGATCCAGATTATTCATGTCATTTGTTGAATCGTTTGATTTTTTTAGTCAGCTTAGCTCATGTAAAGCCAGTTATTTGTGTGACAAAGCTGGATTTATTAGAGGATTCTCAAGCTATTTTGGCAGATTTAGAAAAATATAAAAAGGCCGGCTATGAGGTTGTGTTCTCAAATCCAGGAAGTGATGATGTAGAGCTTAAACAAATTTTAAAGGGCAAGGTATCTGTACTTTGTGGTCAATCTGGAGCTGGTAAGAGTTCTTTATTAAATCGTTTAAATCCAGATTTTGAATTACAGACACAAGCCATTTCGAAAGCTTTAGGTAGAGGGAAACATACAACACGCTATTGCCAGCTTCATGAAGTTTGCGATGGCTTAGTTGCGGATACACCTGGTTTTTCGAGCTTAGATTTTACACGATTAGATACAAGTCATCTTGATGAATGTATCCTTGATTTTAAACCTTATATTCATTCTTGTCGCTTCTCCGATTGTAAGCATTTGAATGAACCAGACTGCAAGATTAAGGAAGCAGTCAAACAAGGCTTGATCAATGAAACGATTTATGAGGATTATAAAAATATTATGGAACAGAGAGGTAAGTTTTAATGAATGAAATCGTAATTGCACCTTCTATTTTATCGTTGGACTATTCCAATGTGAGTGCACAATTAGAAGAATTAAAGGCGTCTAAGGCAAAATGGTTACATTTTGACGTGATGGATGGTCATTTTGTACCGAACCTTACTTTTGGTCCGGATATTTTAAAAGGATTCAAAAAGGCATGTCCACTTTTTATGGATGTACATTTGATGGTAACCAACCCAGAAAAATGTGCACCGATCTTTATTCAAAATGGAGCGGATTTAGTTAGCTTTCATACTGAAGCCTTAGATAATGATTTAACTCGTATTCAAGGCTTGCTAGATGAAATTCATCGTTTAGGTGCAAAGGGTGGAATTGTTGTAAAACCGAATACGCCTATTGAACCTTTTGAAGAAGTATTAGAAGCATGTGATCTTGTATTGGTTATGAGTGTAGAGCCAGGCTTTGGCGGGCAGAAATTTATGCAGGATATGCTGAAAAAAGTAGAGTGGTTAAAAGAAAAGCGTGAAGCATTAAAGCTTTCGTATCGTATTGAAATTGATGGAGGAATCAATCAGGATACATATAAATTAGCACTTGATGCTGGGTGTGATACTTTAGTTGCGGGTAGCTACGTATTTAAGAATGATATTGCCAAAACCGTTGAAGGTATGTTGAAATAAGATGACTTGTGCTGTTTTAATTACACCACTTGTTGATGTTGTGCCAGTAATTCAGGATTGTGATTATATCGGAGTGGATGCAGGTGCCTTAAAAATTATTGATCAGGGATTTCCTATTAAAATGGCTGTAGGTGATTTTGACTCATTAAAGGAAGAGGACCTAAAAAGAATTACGTGTCCGATTGAAAGACATCCTATTATGAAGGATGAAACGGATTCCGAATTGGCAATCCGCCTTTGTAAGGATTATGACACAATCTATCTATATGGAGGCATGCAAGGAAGAATCGATCATACGATTGCGAATATTCGTTTGGCAATGTATCGTTTCGATAATCTTGTCTTAATAGATGGTCATCAAAAAATATCAGTTATGAATGTAGGAATTCATGAAATTGATGACAGCTATCATCATATCTCTTTTTATCCTATCCAAGAGGGTGTGCTCTCTTTAGAGGGATTTTTGTATCCGTTACAAAAAAGACGGATTTATATTGAGGAAATTTATACGACAAGTAACTCGCTTGTAGCTAATAAAGGGATCATTCGGGTGGATGAAGGTAAATTTTTGTGTGTGCAGTCAAACTGGAGGTAGTCTATGTTCTATGATGTAGCTATGAATTTTGTGATTGGAACACTTTTAATCATAGCCGGAGCCATTATGGTCTGGATTCCGAATCGTGTCTTTGCGTGGATCTTAAGCGTTTCAATTTTGTTTCTATTGATCAACGGATGTGTTCTTTTGTTTCGTTTTGTAAAACAAAAAAGGAATAAAGATTTCTTCTTTTCCATATTATCCTTTGCGTTTATGTTCTTTTTGATGAACTTTCGTTATCTTCCACAATGGATCTTACGCGTAAACTTTGGGGGATATTGTATTTTATGTGGAACGGCCTGCTTCATTCAGCTAGTCATTGATAAAATCAATCATTTGAAGGGAAAATTCTTGAACTCTATTTTTACCTTTATCTATATTTTCTTTGGCTTTTATCTATTGTTGAATCCAGACTTTCATACAGACCTATTAATGCGGGCTTTTGGAATTTACTTCGTTATTTTAGGATTTCGCTATCTTGGTGATGGATATGAAGGTATCAATCCATTAACGAAATATAAGTGGAAGCGCAAGGTAAGAATTACTTTACCGGCCTTTCTTTGCGCTTTAGTGCCAGATGCAGCTTTAACAAGTATCAACCGATATTTGGAAGATGGAAAGCCAGAAGATTTAAACACATATGAAAAGGATAAAATTGTTCGTTTAAAGGTAATTGTGCATGTGGGTCCCAAGGGTTTTCAAAAGGTTGGTCACATTTGTTTCGCATTTGATAATATAGTTTATAGCTATGGGAATTATGATAGTGATTCCTTTCGCTTAAATCAAACCATAGGAGATGGAACCTTTTTTACAGTTCCTTTAGAGAAATATATTCCGAATATGATTACGGCCGAAAATAATTCGATATTCGAATATGGTATTTATACAACACCGGACCAAAATGAAGCGATTGAAAAACAGATTCAAAAAATTAAGGAAAATGGATATCGCTGGTATAGCCGAATTGAAAAGGCAGATGGGTATGATCGTTTTAATGAATTTGAGATGGATTATCCAAGTCGTCTGCACTATCGTACGGGAGCTAAGTTTTATAAGGTAAAGCGAGGCAAATTCCATATTTATTGGGCTTTAGGTGATAATTGTGCTTCCTTTACAGATTTAGTGCTTGGTACCTTAGGAGCTGATGTATTGAGTATGCGTGGTATTATTTCGCCAGGAACTTATTTGGACTGGCTTCAAAAGGAATATTTAAAAAAGAATAGTCCAATCGTATTCCGTCAAATCTATACAAAGGATACGATTTCGATTTAGAAATGGATAAAAGAATGAATGGATATTTTTATGTACTAACATCAATCGATATATTTGTCCTTGGCTTTATGTGTGTTTTGACTAAATTAAGCGAGTCACTGAACCAAAAACAGAAGCGTGGTTTCCTTTTTGCGTTTGGATTGATTGCGTTTATTTCTTTATTAGAAGTTGTAACATTAAAGGTAGATGGTTTACCGATAAAGTATCGTTGGTTAAATATTATATCGAACTATCTTGGATTTGGACTAACACCATCTGTATGTATATGTTTAGTATATGTGCTAGATAAAAAGACGAAATTGAAATGGGAATTAAAGATTGCTATTTTATGTGAAATCATATATCTTTTGATTCTTGGATTTTCTATTCCATTCGGCTGGGTGTTTTCTGTGAGTCAAAGTAATATATATTCGCGAGGCTCTTATTTCTTTATTTATATTTTTGCGTATTTCTTGAGTATATTATATTTATCTTTATCAACAATTATAGTTTCAAAACAGTTTCAAAATCGAAGCAAGGCATTGGTTTATCCGCTAGTGATTTTCTTAGGCGCAGAAACAATCATACAAATAATCGTTCCAGATCTTCATGTGAGTTGGTTGTGTGTGACATTACTTTCAGTCTTATATTTTATATATTGTAGTGAAATGTGGCATCAATTAGATGCATTGACTGGATTATTAAATCAGAATAGTTTCTTGAATCGTAGTGAAGAGATGCATTATACAAATGGGATGTTGATTGTGTTTGATGTGGATGATTTTAAGCATGTCAATGATGTGTATGGGCATGTTAAAGGAGATTTGTGTTTAAGTGTCATTGCGAATTGTATCAGGGGGGCTTATGCCCAGTATGGATATTGTTACAGAATTGGTGGAGATGAATTCTGTGTACTCTTAAAAAATAATCGGAATGAGGATGCGTGTTCATTAAAATTTGAACATTTAATGGAAGTAAAGCGTAGAAAGCTTGCATATTTACCAAAGGTTTCATATGGATCGGCTTTATTATTGACAGGAGATATTGTGAGTGTCAAGGATTTGGCAGATCAAAATATGTACATGCATAAGCATCATAAGAAAGAAAAGGAACAGTGATTTTGCTGTTCCTTTTAAGATAGAAGCCAAGTTAGAATTTCACTGATGACATCTTTTTTGATTTCATCATTCTTTTTCACTTTATACCAAGTTCGAGTAATTCATTCATATCTTTTTGATTCATTGTTTTGAATGATCTTTTCTATATTGTAACGGGGAAATACAGGTTGCTTTTTTGAATGCTTGGGCAAAGTAGGATTGACTCGTAAAGCCGACGATAATGGCAATTTCTGAAATTTGTAGATTGGTTGTTGAAAGGAGAAGCTTGGCTTCTTCAATTCTTTTTTGAATCATATAATTAATGGGAGAAATGCCTTTATATTGTTTGAAGACATGTACAATATGATATTTATTTAAAAAGGTAACTTCACTTAATTTATCGAGTGTGACATCCTCTTTAAAGTGGGCATCGATATATTTTTCAATGAAGACACAATCCTTATTGGCTTTATTGACAGGTGTGGTTTTTAGACTAATATGAGCACGACGCATTAGGTTGATCAGTAAAACTTCTAAGAGATTTTGACAAAGAGACTGGTATTCCATGTCTTTTGCCTTCACCTCAAGTAATATGGTTTTTAAATAGAATAAGACTTCATGTTTATAGTCATAATAGTTGGCAATGCTGCAGCCTTGTTCTTCATCTTGTTCCTTTGAGAAATAAGTAATACCTTCAATACCCATAACGATATATTCAAAATTTACATTCTCAATCCCGCGTTCTGTATGTGAAACTAGGGGATTTACAATAACTAAATCGTCTTCCTTTACTGGATAGGCTTTATTATCTAAACACAGAAGACCATTTCCTTTTATCACATAAAACATTTCTGTATATAAGTGTGTGTGCAGCATGGAATTCCATTCGTGATCAAATTTCGATTCTGTAATATATAGTAGCTTAGGTCTTGATTGATTGAAATTGACTTGGTCGATTTGAAAGCGTTGTGTACTCATAAAACACCTCTTTTTTATTATTATATATTCTTTTTTACTGTTTATCAATTTTGTTTTTCGAAATCATAAATCGCAATATATCTAAAAAGAAGGACCATATATTTATGATAAAGCGCTTACAAATAAGATATACTTAGCATGTAAGAAAAAGGAGTTCATACGAATTATATAGGAGGTAAAGTATGAAAAAATTTATTACTGCTGGATTATCATTTGCGATGGCAGCTTCAATGTTGGCAGGATGCTCAAGCAAACCAGCTGATGATTCTGATTCTGGAGATAAACGTGTTCTTAAATTCGATTCATTCTCTGGTGGAAATGGTGAAAAAGTATTCACAAAATTGGCTAAGGCTTTTGAAAAGGCAAATCCGGATGTAGATGTTCAATTGCGTTTTGAAAAAGAATTGCCAGATGTATTAAATAAGGAAAATGCGAAGGGTGAATATTCTGATGTTGTTTATTATAATTTAGGTCAACCTTCTGGATATACAGAAACGCAATTAAATACACATGAAGTATTAGACATTTCAGATGTTGTTGAAGAAGTAGGTATGGATGAAAACTATGCGAATAGTAGTATCGTACAATATTATGGAGATGGAAAATCTTATTTGATGCCACTTAAGACTACACCTGCTGGATTCTTCTATAATACTGAATTAGTTGGTGAAGGAAAGAAATACGAACTTCCAACAACTTGGGAAGAATTCTGGGCATTAGGTGATCAAGCTAAGAAAGATGGTATCGCATTATTCACATATCCAACAAATGGTTACTTTGATAATACATTAAATGCATTGTTGAAAGAAACTGGTGGAGAAGAATTATTAACAAATGTATTAAATTATGACAAGGATGCTTGGAATACAGATGGTGCTAAACAAACTATCGATATTTTAGCTAAATTAGTAAGTCCTGATTATTTATATGGAGATACAGTAGCGAATGCGAATGCGAAAGATGGATTTACAATGAACCAACAGGCTGTTATTGATGGAAAAGCATTATTCATGCCTAATGGTGACTGGGTAGTGAATGAAATGGCAGATACAACTCCTGAAGATTATCACTGGGGATTACTTCCATTGCCTGCTCTTGAAAAAGATGGTGAACGTTTCGTAGGTTCAATGACTGAACAAGTATGGATTCCTGCTCAAGCTAAAAACGTTGATGATGCGAAAGCATTCTTGAAGTTTATCTATTCTGAAGAAGGCGTTAAGATCATGGCTGAAGGCGGAAATATTGTTCCAACAAAAACTATGTCTGATACAATCGCAGCTATGGAAGATGGATATACAAAAGAATTCTTCTCAGTATATGACAATGCTTCTGCAGCATTAGGTGCATTTGCTCCTTATAACACAGATAATTTACCTGATTTCGACCGTGCAGCTACAGTATTTGGTTCAATCGATTCTTTAGCTACTGGTGAATTAACTACAAAAGACTATCAAAAGAAATTAACAGATGCTTGGGTTAAGTTATCTAAAAATAAGGCAGTTGCTGAATAATTAAAACTAGTATATTAAACATGAAAGCGATGAGCAAATTGTTGCTCGTCGCTTTTTCAAGGATGGGAGGTAACTCATGAATAAAAAGAAAGCACAAAACCGTTTCGTATTTGCGTGTCTTGCACCGGCCGTTATTTTGGTTGTCATTTTTATGGTTATTCCAACGATTGATGTATTTAAGACGGCATTCTTTAAAAAGAGCAATTTCGTAAGTGATGCCACTTTTGCAGGCTTGTTTAACTTTAAGGTTCTTTTTAACGATATGCGTTTTATTGAGGCCATGCAAAATACAATCTTGTATGTTGTGCTGATCACAATCATTACATTGGTGTTAGCGGTTTTATTCGCAACCTTATTAACTCGTGAAGAATTTATTGGAAAGAACTTCTTCCGTGTTATTTTCTATATTCCGAATATTTTAAGTATTGTTGTTATTGCGGGAATCTTCTCAGCAATCTATCAGCCATCAAATGGTATTTTAAATACCTTCCTTGGCATGATTGGACTTGAATCTTGGCAGCAAAAATGGATGGGAAATCCAGCAATCATCAACTATTCGATTATTGGTGCATTGGTTTGGCAGGCCATTGGATATTACATGGTTATGTATATGTCAAGTATGACAAGTATCCCTGAAAACCTTTATGAGGCAGCAAGCCTTGAGGGGGCAAGTAAAGTAAGACAATTCTTTATGATTACGTTGCCTTTGATTTGGGATAATATTCGTACAACTTTAACTTTCTTTGTGATTTCTACAATTAATTTATCGTTTATGTTTGTGCAATTAACAAGCGAAGGTAACTTAGGCAGTGAAGTCGCATTGAACTATATGTATAACAATGCGTTTGCAGGTAAATATGGATTTGGTATGGCCGTTGGAGTATGTATCTTCGTATTCTCATTTGCGTTATCAGCCATTATAAATAAGGTCACTGAACGTGATGTATTACAGTATTAGGAGGATGAGATATGAAAAAGCGTAATTTTCCTTTATACAAAATATTTGTTTATGTTGCATTGATTACTTTGGCAATATCGATTATTGTGCCAATCGCATGGGTGTTTCTGGCATCTTTAAAATCACAGCTTGAACTTGTTAGCGGTAATCCATTTGATTTCCCTAAACAAATGCTATGGTCAAACTTTGCGGATGCCTTCGTTAAGGCGAGAATGGGAGATTATTTGTTAAATACAATTATTGTTACGGCATTATCTCTTGTAATCTTGTTAGTGGTTGCGCTACCTGCATCTTATGTTCTTGCACGCTTTGATTTTGTGGGCAAAAAATTCTTTAACGGATTGTTCATGGCTGGATTGTTTGTCAATGTAAACTATATTGTATTACCAATTTTCTTAATGTTATTTAATGCAGATATCAAGCTAGGTGTTGATTTCTTCTTGAATAGTAAATTCTGGTTATCTGTTGTTTATGCTGCAACAGCTTTGCCGTTTACGATTTATTTGTTGACTGGCTATTTTAAAACGTTGCCTAAGGCATATGAAGAAGCTGCTCGTATTGATGGCTGTGGTTATTTTAAGACCATGACTAAAATTATGATTCCGATGGCACGCCCAAGTATTATTACCGTGATTTTATTTCAGTTCTTGGCATTTTGGAATGAATATATTATTGCGTTTACTTTCATGGATAAAGAAAATGCGACTTTGGCCGTTGGAGTTAAATATTTGATGGCCGATGCTAAATCACAAGCTAACTTTGGTGTTATGTATGCAGGATTGGTAATAGTTATGATTCCAACATTGGTTCTTTATATTTGTGTTCAAAAGAAGATTACACAAGGTATGAGTATTGGTGGAATGAAAGAGTAAGGTGTCTAATATGAGAGATGAAAATAAAGTAATGAACATAATTATGATCGTTTTATTCTTTGTGTTCTTGGGCATGATCATTTGGGCACAGAAGACGGTGAGTGTTCGCAATCTGATGATTGAAATCGTTGGACTGACAGGTTTACTAACATTGTTGTTTTTATACAACAGGAAACATAAATAGGAGGAAGAAGTATGGCAGAGTTATCATTGCAGCATGTTGATAAAATATATGACAACAATGTGCAAGCTGTATTTGACTTTAATTTAGAAGTTAAAGATAAAGAATTTATTGTGTTTGTAGGGCCAAGTGGATGTGGTAAATCAACTACACTGCGTATGATTGCTGGTTTGGAAGAAATCAGCGCGGGGGATTTCTACATTGATGGAAAAAGAATGAATGATGTCGAGCCAAAGGATCGTGATATTGCAATGGTATTCCAGTCTTACGCTCTATATCCACATATGAGTGTATATGAGAATATGGCTTTTGGCTTGAAACTTCGCAAATATAGTAAGGAAGAAATTGATAAGCGTGTTCATGAAGCAGCACGTATTTTGGAAATTGAACCTTATTTGGATCGTAAGCCTAAAGCTTTATCTGGTGGACAAAGACAGCGTGTTGCCTTAGGTCGTGCTATTGTACGTAATGCGAAAGTATTCTTAATGGATGAACCATTATCGAACTTGGATGCAAAATTGCGTGTACAGATGCGTTCTGAAATCATTCAGCTACACGAAAGAATTGGGGCTACTACAATTTATGTAACACACGATCAAACAGAGGCCATGACAATGGCAGATCGTATTGTTGTTATGAAGGGTGGATATATCCAGCAGATTGGTACGCCAAAAGAAATTTATAATAATCCTGCAAACTTATTTGTTGCTGGATTCTTAGGGGCTCCTGCTACAAACTTTATTAAAGGTGTTTATAAGGAAGGATTCTTTATTGTGGATGATATGAAGATTGAAATTCCTTTGATGTTTAAAGAAAAGCTTTCTGCATATGATGGAAAAGAAGTCATCATGGGTATTCGTCCAGAGGATCTACATGGAGAAGGTATTGTTGCGGATACGTATCCAAGTGCAATTTTCGATTTTGAAATTGAAGTTGCCGAATTATTAGGCCATGAATATATATTGCACGGATCATTAAAAGGACAAAACATGTGTGCTAAAGTAAATTCTCGTTTGGAGCCAGAAGCACATACGACAATCAAGCTAACAATGGACTTATCGAAAGTGCATTTCTTTGATTTAGAAACTGAAAATAGAATTGATTAATTTAGGAGAAAATAAAATGATTGAAACAGGACGAGTAACTGTACCGACAGATGTGGATGTAATTGATGCAACCTTAGAGATTATTAAACGTTGGAAAGCCGATGCGATTCGTGATTGTGATGGAACGGATATGCCTGAAGAATTGCGTAATATGGATATCAAGCAATATGCGACATATTACACAACTAGAAAAGATAATGAGTGGGCAAAGGCCAATCCAGATGAAATTCAACAGATGTATTTGATGAGTGATTTTGTCACTGCAAAATCGACAGAATTAAACATTAAAATCATGGAGCATTTCTATAAGGATCAATTAAAGCCAAACACAAAAGATAATCACAGATGGTGGGAAGTTATTGATCGTACAACAGATGAAGTTGTCACAAACTGGGATTATGATGAAGAAACAAGGGAAGTAACGATTCATGATGCGATTCCTTATCATGCTTATACGGTTAGCTTTTTAGCTTTTGTGATTTGGGATCCTGTACACATGTATAATGCCCTAACAAATGATTGGAAGGATGAAGAGCATCAAATGACCTTTGATGTTCGTCAACCAAAAACACAAAAGCATTGTTTAGATAAATTTAGAAAATTCTGCGAAGAAAGAGATGATGTAAATGTTGTTCGTTTTACAACCTTCTTCCATCAGTTTACTTTGCAGTTCGATGAATTTGCACGTGAAAAATTTGTTGATTGGTTCGGATATAGTGGTTCGGTATCACCATATATCTTAGAGCAGTTTGAAAAGGAAGTTGGATATCCATTTAGAGCTGAATATATTATCAACAAAGGTTTTAATAACTCAACTTTCTGTGTACCTACGAAAGAATATCGTGATTTTATGGACTTCCAGCAGCGTGAGGTTTCTAAATTAGCTAAGAAATTCGTTGATATTTGTCATGAATATGGAAAAGAAGCGATGATGTTCTTAGGGGATCACTGGATTGGTACAGAACCATTCGGTAAATATTTTGAATCAATTGGTTTGGATTCTGTCGTTGGTTCAGTTGGTTCAGGAACGACACTTCGTTTAATTTCAGATATTAAAGGTGTTAAGTATACAGAAGGAAGATTTTTACCATACTTCTTCCCGGATGTATTCCATGAAAATGGAGATCCATTAAAAGAAGCTAAGGTAAACTGGGTAACGGCTCGTAGAGCCATTTTGCGTAGTCCAGTCGATCGCATTGGATATGGTGGATATTTAAAGCTTGCCTTAGATTTCCCAGAATTTATTGACTATATTGAAAAGGTTTGTGATGAGTTCCGCACATTATATTCTCATATCAATCAACAAGTACCACACAACCTATTAAAGGTAGGTGTAATCAATAGTTGGGGAGAACTTCGTCGTTGGGGTACACATTTAGTACATCATGCGATCTGGTATAAACAGATTTATTCATATACAGGTGTCATGGAGGCTTTAAGCGGTTTCCCATTTGATGTTCATTTCATAAGCTTTGATGAGATTCGCAAAGACCCATCTATTTTAGATGATATGGATGTTGTCATGAATATTGGTTCAGCTTATACAAGCTTTAGTGGCGGTGCTGAATTTGATGAAACAATTATTACAGCTTTGCGTCGTTATGTAGATCAAGGTGGTGGATTCATTGGTGTGGGTGAGCCTACAGCTATTAATCGTAATGGCAAATACTTTACATTATATGATGTCTTAGGTGTAGATGAAGAGCTAGGCTTTACAATGCATACAGACAAGTATAATTGGGAAGTACATCCAAATCATTTCATTACTGAGCAATTAGAGCATGAGGATTGGGGAGAATGTATTAATAATGTATATGCACTTCCTGGAACAGAAATCTTAGCTGAAAAAGATCTTCATGTGAATCTAGCGGTGAATGAATATGGAAAAGGTCGTGGTATTTATATGAACGGACTTCCATTTAGTTTTGAAAATGTAAGATTACTATATCGTGCTATTTTCTTTGCGGCTCATAAAGAGGATGAAATGAAACGTTGGTATTCAGATAACTATAATGTTGATGTTAATGTTTATCCATCAACAAACAGTTTCTGTGTAGTTAATAATACATATGAACCACAGACAACTACGATTTATAAAGGTGATGGATCTAGCTTTGAAGTAACATTGGATGCATGTGAAATCCAGTGGTTTGAAATATAATAATTGTTTTTGATAAAGTAAATAGAGCCAAGCTTGAGGTGTAGAAATCATTCTACACCTTTAGCTTTTTGCGTAATCATCATTAACTGTATACTTTAAATATTGTAGATGGGATAGTGAATAATATGGGTGTTGAAAACAGTATTCTTTTCGATGATGAAAATAAAGCATTTTCAATATGTGATGGTAGTATAGGAAATTATAAATATGAGGATGTTGTTAAAGGTCAAATTGTGTATGAACATGCAAAGTATAAAGGAAAATCACCAATGTTTTCTCATCGAGTGTTAGTTAGTACTTTGAATGCGAGCATTTTCGTCGAAATGAAAAAAGTGTATGTGGGTGTTGAAATTACATTATTAAATGGAGAAAGGGTATATGTATATATATCGAAAGGTCCGGTGATTCAACATAACTATCAGTTCAAAGAAGATTATAAGATTGCAAAACAGATTGTTGAAAAGATGGATAAAAGAAAAAAAGAAGAGTGAACTCTTCTTTTTTATCTTATGCATAATTTTTTTAAGGATCCTAATTATCTAAAATTAAATAGCGTTTTGTTTCTTTAAAGTTTTTAATGTTCTAGCAGAAACACGGATTGTTTGAGGCTTTCCATCTACTACAACACGAACTTTTTGAAGATTAACGTTCCATTTACGGCGAGAAGCACGCATAGAGTGAGAACGTTTATTTCCAGATAAAGGACCTTTTCCAGATACTGCACATACTCTTGACATCTTAATGTCCTCCTTTACTTTCATTTACGCAATCGCTTAACTATAATACCATTAACAAGCCTGTATTTCAACCCCTGAATTAAAAATTTGTTTGAGATAGAATAGAATGATATAATATATTTGTTTTGAAAAAAGGAGACGAAATCATGTTGAATTCGAACTATTTATGGATAGCCTTCATGTGTGTGATTACACTTGTCATAATGTTGTTGATTATGCCTGGATTGATTGATTATTTACATAAGATCAAATTTGGCCAGACAGAAAGAGAGGAGGGGCTGGCAAGCCATAAAAAGAAGAATGGTACGCCAACAATGGGAGGACTTGCCTTTATCATTGTACCTACTTTAGTGTATGTCGTTTGCTCTTTCTTTACACCATTTAAATTGGATATGAATACAATGATTATTTTGTTGGCATTTGTTGGTTATGGTGTTGTTGGCTTTATTGATGATTATATTATTGTTGTTCAAAAGAATAATGAGGGATTGAAACCTAAATATAAATATTTACTACAATCTATTTTGGCCGTTGTCTTTTTCTTGTTATATTGCAGAAATTCAACAACGGATATTTGGATTCCATTGTTGGATGTCACAATCGATTTAAAATGGTTCTACTTTATCTTAGTGTATTTTATGTTTACTGCCGAAACCAATGCAGTCAATCTAACGGATGGCTTAGATGGATTGTGTGCTGGTCAAATGGTTATTGCCTTGATCCCATTCGCTATCTTTGCGTTTGTGCAAGGTGTAAATAATGTGGCATGTCTAATTTTGATTGTCATTTTCGCTTTATTGGGCTATTTGAAGTTTAATAAGCATCCTGCCCAGATTTTTATGGGAGATACAGGATCTTTAGCTTTAGGCGGATTCATCGCTGCTGTTGCCATGGTATTAAAACAGGAGATCTTATTGATTATCATTGGATTTGTTTTTGTGGCTGAAGTTTGCAGCGTAATTATACAGGTTACGTATTATAAAAAAACACATAAGAGAATTTTTAAGATGGCACCTTTGCATCACCATTTTGAAATGTGTGGCTGGTCAGAACAGAAGGTTGTTTCTCGTTTTAGACTTGTCGGTGTGATCTTAGCTGTTCTTGGACTTGTTTTGGGGGTAATGTAGAATGGAAACTGTATTAGTCATTGGGGCTGCCCGTAGTGGAATTGCCGTTAGTAAGCTTTTATTAAAGAATGGGTATCATGTTGTTTTAACAGATTCGAATGAAATCAAGGAAAAAGCTGAGTTGCAAGACTTGGGTATCGAGGTTTTTGATGGGGGTCATCCAGACTGCTTAAAAGATAAGGAATATGCTTTTATCGTAAAGAATCCTGGTATTCCGTATCGTGTTCCGTTTGTGCATTATTTTGTGGAACAAAACGCTAAAATCTATACTGAAATTGAAGTCGCTTATCGCTTTGCGAAAAACTTTAATTATGCAGCTGTTACGGGTACAGATGGAAAGACAACTGTCACAACTTTGTTGTACGAGATGTTGAATCGTCAAAAGAAAAGCTTAGTGGCAGGTAATATTGGTACGCCATTATGTGAGCTTGTATTAGAGCATACAGATGCAGATTATAATGTGGCTTTGGAATTAAGTAATTTCCAATTATTAGGAATTGAAACATTTAGACCTCATGTTTCGACTGTGACAAATTTAGCACCAGATCACTTGGATTATATGGATAGCTTAGAGGCGTATTACCAGAGTAAGATGAGAATCTATGAAAACACAAATGCGGATGATTATTTCATTCGTAATGTGGATGATGAAAATGTAGTTAAGTATGCACAAAATATTCCTTGTCAAGTCATTGACTTTTCTTTAAAGAGAAAAGATGTGGATCTATATAAGGATGATAAATATGCATATTATAAAGATACACAATTATTTACCTTATCCGACTTAAAGATTGTGGGTGAATTCAATTGTGGAAATGCGATGATGGCAAGCTGTATGGCTTATTTGATGGGTGTATCCTTATTTAATATTCAGGAAGTAATTCGTGAATTTAGTGGGGTAGAACATCGTATTGAATATGTAGATACGATTGATAATGTTCGTTTCTATAATGATTCAAAGGCGACAAATACACATGCGGCATGTGCTGGTTTATCGGCTTTTGAAAAGAATGTTATTTTATTATGTGGCGGTAAAGATAAACATATTTCCTTTGATGATTTAAAGCAATATGATGCGGTAGTTAAAAAATGTATTTCGTTTGGTCAGACAAAGGATAAATTTAAAGATATCTTCACAAATCAAATCAGTGTAGAGACAATGAAGGATGCATTTGAAAAGGCTGTACTTAGTGCAAAGCCGGGAGATATTGTCTTGTTATGCCCAGCATGCTCAAGTTTTGACCAGTTTAAAAATTATGAAATTAGGGGCGAAATTTTTAAACAAATGGTTCATGACTATGCATCGAAAAGGAATGAAGAATGATATTCTTAATCAATATCATTAAAACGATATTATTAGGAATTATACAGGGGATAACAGAGTGGTTGCCGATTTCTTCGACAGGACATTTAATATTATTTGCGAGTATTTGGCCGATTGAACCAGCCCAATTCTTTGAGGTATTCAAGGTTGTTATTCAGTTTGGTAGTATTTTAGCTGTTTTAGTCTTGTACTATCAGAAGCTAAATCCTTTTGATAAAAGAAAGACGAAAATCAAGAAGAAACAAACGTTGCAATTATGGTCAAAGGTCATTGTGGGTGTCATTCCTGCAGCTGTCATTGGTTTTTTGTTTGATGACATTATTGAGGGATACTTATCTAAAAATTTTGTGATTGCGGTTGCGTTGATCACGTATGGTATTATTTTTATTTTAATTGAGAAGCATCCAAGACAAGAAAAAATCAGAACGCTTGAGCAAGTTGATTGTTTCTCGGCTTTAAAGATTGGATTCTTTCAATGTCTAGCTTTGATTCCAGGTACATCAAGGTCTGGAGCTACAATTTTAGGTGGTTTATATTGTGGCTGTTCAAGAACAGTCGCAAGTGAATTCTCTTTCTTTCTAGCTATTCCTGTCATGTTTGGTGCAAGTTTATTAAAGGTTATCAAATATTTTGTGAATGTTGGATTGTTTAGCTTGTCTCAATTGGTTTTATTGTTCGTGGTAACGATAGTAGCGTTTATTGTGAGTTTATTTGCGATTAAAGCTTTATTGAACTATGTAAAGAAACATGACTTTACTGTATTTGGCTGGTATCGTATTATTTTAGGTATTTTTGTGATTTTATTTTTCTATGTATTATAAGAGGTAGGATATGAACGAATTTGATTTGCATATGCATTCTAATTATTCTGGGGATGGTCAGTTTACACCTGCAGAATTGATTGGAATCGCAAAAGAAAGAGGTTTAAAGACCATTGCACTAAGTGATCATGATTGTATCAGTGGTGTTAAGGAAATGATCAAGCTTGGAAAAGAAGCTGGCATCGAAGTGATTCCTGCCATCGAGTGTTCTACAAGCATTGGATATACGGATGTTCATTTATTGGGGTATGGCATTGATGTGGATGATGAATATTTTCAAAACCTACTTGATAAGACACAGGTTAAATCTAGTAATGCGTTTTCAACTCGTTGTGATAGGTTAAGGGCAAAGTATGGTGTAGAAATTGATGAAGAAGCTATCTTGAAAGAGGCAAATGGTACAAATCCTTGGTTTGTGATGTGTACGCATATGTTTAATGATCCTCGTTATCAAGATATTCCAGATTTTAAGGATTATATTCCTGGTGGAAAAAGAAGTGATCCTGCACCCGTTAATTTCTTTTGGGATAAATGTCAGTATGGATCGGATTTGTTCGTGTATGTACCAATGCCTGATTTTGTAGAATCTGTTAAAAAGATTCATGAGGCAGGAGGCCTTGCCGTAGTTGCGCATCCTTTTAATACTTTCTACAAGAATGATGAAATGTTGAAGGTATTATTCGATTCTGGTGTGGATGGTATTGAAGCTTATAGTAATTATCATACGCCTGAACAAAATGTATATTATGAAGAACTAGCGAAAGAACATAACTTATTGATTACTTGTGGAAGTGATTTCCATGGTGAAAAAAAGCCAAGTATTCAAATGGGTGAATATGGTTTAAATAAGGATGGTTCGGCTTGGTTAGAAAAGTTTAAGGCAAAATTAAAAGCAGCATAATAGCTGCTTTTTTAAAATGTAAGTACAAAGCTAAATAAGACGCAATAGCTTAATAGATTGTTTGAGCGACTGGCTCTAAATAGTGATTGAAATCCCATTTCTGTAATGGCACAGAATTTATCTATAGCCTGAATAATCCATCCAACACTTGTATTAGGTCTTGTTGTTTTTAAAGGCCACATGTGATGTAGAATAGCATCGTCAATTGTGCTATTTGTTTGTGTCAACATTTTTGCGTTTTCTAGTGCGATAATAGGATGTATCTTTGCATGATTGCCTTCAATAGGACGTTTGTCATCTGTTTTCCAGTCATAGTAATATAAATCATGTAATAAACCAGCACGAGCTGCGCTATAGGCATCCAATCCTAGTTTTCTACAAATTAAAAAGGAATAATAGGAAACGTTTAAAGAATGTTGAAAGCGAGATGTAGCTAAATGTTGGCTGCATTTTTTTAAGTCTTGTACTTCTTTTGTATTAATTAAATCTTCAATAGTCTCAAAATATTCTTTTGAGATATCGCAATCTTGTGTTTTTAAGTTGATTCTAGATAAAATAGCTTTTTCCATTTTTCATCCTCACTGAAAATGAATATAGCACATATAATTATAAGATACAACTATTTCTTTTAAACCTAGTAATATGATATAATTAGTTGAAGGAGGACTCATTATGGTAATTTTATATACATCTCCAGGTTGTGCAAGTTGTCGTAAGGCAAAACAGTGGTTAAAGGACAACCAAATTGAATTTGTTGAAAAGAACATATTTACTTCTTTATTGAAGGAAAGTGAAATTAAATATTTATTGTCGCGATGCGAAAATGGTACGGAGGATATTATTTCGGTTCGTTCTAAAGCTTTTCAAGCATTAGATAAAGATATTGAAGATTATTCCATGAAGGAATTGGTAACTTTGATTCAGGAAAATCCTTCGATTTTAAAAAGACCGATCCTTCTATCTGAAAAGAGTCTTGTGGTAGGTTATGATGATGATGAGATCACGACAATGATGCCTGCACAGTTAAGAACAGTAGTCGACAATGCGTGTACAGAAACTTGTCCAAACTATTCAGTTTGTGGTAAGTGTAGAGAACAGGTTAATGTGAACTAGAGTAAAAATCTAGTTCTTTTTTTATATTTTAAGATTTTGGTTTAACAGAAAATAAATATAGAAACTTTTTGTTCATACATAAAGCTAGAAATCGGGAGTATATGAAAAGAAGGATTTTACAATAAAAGTATTTTCTTCTTGTTTGTTGACAATATATAAATGAAATGTTTGAGTTTTATTTGATTGATTGTGAATAATGTATATTTTATTTGTGAAATTTTAAAAAAAACTATCACTATGTAAATTTGTATGTTATAATAGTTTACACATGTAAACGGTTACAAATAGGAGGTAAAATAATATGGATAAAAAATATGTCTATGAATTTAATGAAGGCGATGAAACGATGCGTGAATTGCTAGGTGGAAAAGGTGCTAACTTAGCTGGAATGTCTAAATTAGGTATGCCTGTGCCTTATGGATTCACAATCACTACAGAAGCTTGTAACCAATATTATGAAGATAATGAAACTATCAATGATGGTATTAAAGCTCAAATTATGGAATATCTAGATTTATTAGAAAAGAAGTCTGGAAAAAAATTGGGGGATGTAGAAAATCCTTTATTAGTATCTGTTCGTTCTGGGGCACGTGCAAGTATGCCTGGTATGATGGATACTATTTTAAATTTAGGTATGAATAAAACAGTTGCAGAAACAGTAGCTAGTTTAACAAATAATGATCGTTTCGCATATGATTCATATCGTCGTTTTATTCAAATGTATTCAGACGTTGTTATGGGGTTGAGTAAAAAACGTTTTGAAGAGATCATCGATGAAGTAAAGGCTGAAAGAGGTATTACAGACGACTTAGACTTGAATGCTGAGGATATGAAAAAATTAGTTGAATTGTTTAAAGCATTCTATAAAAATGAATTAAAATCAGAATTCCCAGAAGATCCAAAGGAACAATTGATGGGAGCTATCGAGGCGGTATTCCGTTCTTGGAATAACCCTCGTGCTATTTACTATCGTAAGATGAATGATATCCCTTCAAGTTGGGGAACTGCTGTTAACGTACAGATGATGGTATTTGGTAATATGGGGAATGATTGTGGTACAGGTGTTGCCTTTACACGTAATCCAAGTACTGGTGAAAATAAACTATATGGTGAATTCTTAATGAATGCACAGGGTGAAGATGTTGTTGCGGGTATTCGTACACCTCAAAAGATTGATCAATTAAAGGAAGTTGCTCCAGGTGCATATGATGATTTCGTAGAAATCACAAAGAAATTAGAAACTCACTATCGTAATATGCAGGATATGGAATTTACTATTGAAAAAGGTAAATTGTTCATGTTGCAGACACGTAATGGTAAGCGTACAGCGCAGGCTGCCTTAAAAATTGCGTGCGACATGGTAGATGAAGGTATGATTTCTACAGATGAAGCCTTAATGATGGTAGAGCCTAAACAATTAGATTCTTTATTACACCCAATGTTTGATGCGGAAGAATTAAAGAAGGCAGAACCAATCGCATCTGCATTACCAGCAAGTCCTGGTGCTGCTTGTGGTCAAATCGTATTTAGTGCTGAAGAAGCTATTCAAGAAGCAAGTCGTAATCACAAGGTTATCTTAGTTCGTTTAGAAACAAGTCCAGAAGATATCGAAGGTATGCACGTATCTCAAGGTATCTTAACAGTACGTGGTGGTATGACAAGTCACGCTGCCGTAGTTGCTCGTGGTATGGGTGCATGCTGCGTAAGTGGTTGTGGCGATATCAAGATGCATGATGATGAAGGATATTTTGAAATCAATGGTGTGAAATATCATCGTGGAGATTGGATCAGCTTAGATGGTTCAACTGGAAATATCTATGGTAGTGCTATTAAAACAGTACCTGCAAGTATTTCTGGTGACTTTGAACGTTTCATGAACTGGGCGGATGAAAGACGTACATTAAAGGTTCGTACAAATGCGGATACACCTCATGATGCAAAACAAGCACATGAATTTGGTGCACAGGGTATTGGTTTAGTTCGTACGGAACACATGTTCTTTGAAGGGGATCGTATTAAAGCGGTTCGTGAAATGATTGTTTCGAAAACATCTGCACAAAGACGTGTTGCCTTAGAAAAAATCTTGCCTATGCAAAGAAGTGATTTTGAAGGAATCTATGAAGCTATGGAAGGTCTACCAGTGACGATTCGTTTCTTGGATCCACCTTTACATGAATTCTTGCCTACAAACTCATATGACATTACACAATTAGCTAAGGATATGCACATTGGATTGGATGAATTGAAATCTGTTATCTCTAGCTTACATGAATTTAACCCAATGATGGGTCATCGTGGATGTCGTTTGGCTATTTCATATCCAGAAATTGCTGAAATGCAAACTACAGCTGTAATTCAGGCTGCATTAGCTGTCAATGAAAGACACCCAGATTGGAAGATTGAACCTGAAATCATGATTCCATTAGTTGGTGATGTTGCAGAACTTCGTTATGTTAAGAAGGTTGTTTGTGATGTGGCTGATAAATTGATTCAAGAATCAGAATTAGACATGAAATATCATGTTGGTACAATGATTGAAATTCCTCGTGCTGCCTTATTGGCAGATGAAATCGCAAAAGAAGCTGAATTCTTCTCATTTGGTACAAATGACTTAACACAGATGACATTTGGATTCTCAAGAGATGATGCGGGTGGATTCTTACAAGACTACTATGATAAGAAAATCTTTGAATCAGATCCATTTGCACACTTAGATCAAAGAGGAGTCGGAAAACTTGTTAAGATGGCGACTGAACTTGGAAGAAGTACTCGTCCAAATATTAAATTAGGTATTTGTGGAGAACATGGTGGAGATCCAGCAAGTATTGAATTCTGTCATAGAGTTGGATTGAACTACGTTTCTTGTTCACCATATCGTGTACCTATCGCAAGACTTGCTGCTGCACAGGCTGCGATTAAATTCGATAAATAAAATACTTAGGAGTTGATGGATTTCAACTCCTTTTAGTATACTGAGTTAGAGGTTTAAAATAATGGATTATGTATATGTGAAGAAAGAAAATATAGAACAAGAACACATTTGTTGTGCAATTAGTAACAATTCAGACGTTCAAGTAAGATCAAAGAAAGATTGGTTGACGGATCGTTTTGAGGATGGTCTTGTCTTTCTTAAATCAAGTGTAAGAGGGAAATGCTTTATTGAATATATTCCGGCAAAGAATGCGTGGATTCCACTCGATGCCAAAAATTATATGTATATAGATTGTCTATGGGTATCTGGATCATTAAAGGGTCATGGCTATTCAAGTGAATTATTAAATATGTGTATTGAGGATAGTCAAAAGAAGGGAATGGATGGAATTTGTATTTTATCCAGTAAAAAGAAGACACCATATCTTGCAGATCCTAAGTTTTTAACACATAAAGGTTTTAGGGTTTGTGATGAAGCGGGTAATGGTATTCAATTGTGGTACTTGAATTTTAATGATTCTAAAGTTCCTCAATTTAAATCTTGCGCAAAAGAATGTCATATAGAAGAGTCAGGCTTTGTCTTATATTATACGAGCCAGTGTCCTTTTAATGCGAAATATGTTCCAGTGATTGAGACTGTTTCAAAGGATTTAAATATAAAATTTAAATCGGTTCATTTGGATACAAAAGAAACGGCGCAAAATGCGCCAACACCCATTACAACTTATGCATTATTTTTTAATGGAGAATATGTGACAAATGATGTCATGAATGAAAAGAAGTTTTTAAAATTAGTCGGAAATTTGTATGAATAATAGTACATTATTTTGTTTTTCGATTTGAACAATATCGAATGATGGTGTCTTGCACATAAGGCTTGTAGCATCTCAATGTATTTTTATTCCAATAGTTATGAATTTCATCAATAAAAGCATCTGTTAATTTTAAATGAGCTAGTATTTTATCAGTAAGAGAAAGTTTATGATAATAAATGACTTCCTCTCGAGACAAGTCTTCTAGCTCTTTTTTGATTGTGTCCATATATATATCCATGTTTTCTTCGCCAAATAAAAGATATTCAGCAGATACATCCAGTGTTTGTGCAAGCAACAAAATGTTGGCCGTAGAAATCGCCACAGACGTGTTTTTAAAGTCTTTGGCTAAGATTTTTTCATATCTTTGAATACTTCTTCTAGACACTTTAGAAATTTCTGCTAATTTTTGTTGTGTATAATTGTATTGTTTTCTTAGAGAATATAATCTTTGCGAAAATATAGATAGTTCATTTTTCATATGCATATTATAACATAATGCGACACAGATGGCGCACAATATTTTATTTTTCTGTGTTAGAATAAATTTAAAGTAAAGGAGAAAAAAGATGGACTACAATTTAAATTTAATATGTGAGAATAAAAAATTATGTATATTTGATCCAATCACTAGACTTATGATGTATCGCAGGATACCGAGTAAACAAATGATAGATCGTGACCGATGTGAAGCAGCTTATTATGTATATGATAGATTAGACTGGAATCTTAAAAGTTTAGAGCCAGATACTTTTTTAGGATCTCCTTATAATTATCTTACAAACTTTTGTCGAAAGTATGATAAAAAATATTATGTAGAAGACTATAAAGATTTTGTGATCCGAAAAAATGAAGATTATGCTTTTTTAACAAAATCTCGTGCACAAGATTTACGATATGAATGGTTTTGCTTAAAGAGTACGATAGTCCATTATAGTTATATATTAAGCAATTTAATTCCTTATGTAGATGCGGGGCATAAGATAGGTTCTTTTCATATGGTGCCAAAGGGTTTTGGACAAAAAAAATGTTGTAAATTTAAAGAAGATGGTATACGAGTGCTGGATTTCTTTGAACATAATTGGAATGATATCAAACACTTTTATAACAATCTTTCTTTTTCGGAATATAAAGAAAAATATTTTTTAGAAGAAGCTTGTTCTAGAAAGGATTTGATGATTGATTTCAAAGATGATCTTGATTTAAATTTAAAAAAAATGAATGAATTGACCCAAATTATTGAAAATCGTAATCAAAGAATTATAAATAGGCTTTGAGGGTGGTAAACTTTCTTGTCTATGCCTAAATACGATGGAAGAGTATTATGTATGCTTTAGATTTATTTATCATTAGGCATAATTGTTTTAAATAACAGATAAGACAAATAAATTGTATTTAGTACAAACGGAACAATAAGATTGGTAGTAATTAAGCTTTCAAAAAATGCGGGATAAAAAAATATCGTAACCACTCACAATCACATATGGAGATATTGCCATAGTTAAAAAGATCAGAAAATAAATAGCTAAAATGACTAAGAAATGATCCTTGTATTGTTTCATTCGTAAATTCCTCCTTGATCTCATATTTGGCTTGCACTTTAAATTGTTTTGTACTAAAATTTTACATGTAGTAAATAAATCTGGGGAGCTATTGCTGAGAGGAAGTTCGACTTCGACCCATTAAACCTGACGGATAATGCCGGCGTAGGAAGTATAGATGTTTTTTTGACCTGTCTTTTTACGTTGCAGGTCTTTTTATTTTATTGCCTTGCTGTAGGGGAGCGCCTAGAGTATAGAAAACAAGCGAGGGAGCCTGAATTAACAGGATGAGAGAGGACTGTTTGTCTAATACCGAAACCACAGATGGTTTTTTGCGTGTTTTCTAGGCCATCTGTGTCTATAGGAGGTAGTATTTATGAATAAACACAATTACTTATTAAGCTTAGTCTTTTTTTCAATGATGGTAGCTGTTGGAGTGGTCATTTCACCAATTTTGCGCGTTGAAGGAATGTGTCCTATGGCACACCTTATTAATATCACAATGGCTGTATTTATGGGGCCTTGGTATTCATTTCTTTGTGCTTTAGCTATTGGTTTAATCCGTATGACTGTTATGGGCATTCCACCATTGGCTTTAACTGGCGCTATTTTTGGAGCTACATTATCAGGAATCTTATATCGTGTAAGTAAAGGAAAAATCTGGGCTGCCGTACTTGGTGAAGTCATTGGTACAGGTTTAATTGGTTCTGTTGTTTCATATCCTGTTATGACATATTTATGGGGAAGAACAGGACTTACATGGATGTTCTATGTACCAAGTTTTCTAATGGGTACAATTATCGGTGGAAGTATTGCGTATGTTATATTGAAGTCAATGTCTCGTAGTGGTATTCTAGAAAATATTCAAAGAAAGTTAGGAGTGCAAAAATTTGTTGAAACAAACGAATAATTTGATTCACTGTATCACAAATCCGATTTCAATTAATGATTGTGCAAATCTTATATTAGCTTTGGGGGCTAAGCCGATTATGGCTTGTCATCCGGATGAAGTTTATGATATCACTTGCCATTCTGCGGCTTTGGCACTAAATTTAGGTAACTTTGATGACATAAGAGCTAAGTCTATGATGATTAGTGCTCAATGTGCCAAAGAAAAAGGAGTCCCATTCATTTTAGATTTAGTTGGAGTGGCTTGTTCAACACTGCGATTGAATTATGCCAAAGAACTTGTTTCTTTATATTGTCCAACTGTCATTAAAGGAAACATCAGTGAATGTAAAGCTTTTTATGGAATGACAAGTCATGCGCATGGTGTAGATGCAGATGTTCTAGATGAAGAGGATATTCATGAAAGCGCGAAGTGGCTAAAAGAGATGGCTATAAATCTAGGCTGTGTAGTGGTATGCAGTGGTAAGGTGGATGTTATAACGGATGGTAAAGAAGTCAATTTGATTTCTAATGGTTGTGACATGCTTTCAAGAATTACAGGAACTGGATGTATGTTAAATGTGGCGATCGCTACATTTTTAGCTAGTTATTCTCCATTATCGGCTTGTGTGAAGGCAACTTGTTATTATGAGGTAGCTGCTGAAAAAACGAAAGGTGAAGGCCCAGGAACTTTCCATATGCATTTTATGGATGAAATCTATAAGCTTACTAGTTTTGATGAATCTTTGTTTAAAATTGAGGTGTTAGGATGAAAAAAGTAGATTATACATTGTATTTTATTACCAATTCCGATGGTTATGATGATGAAACATTCTTGCGTAAAGTAGAAGGAGCATGTCTTGGTGGAGCAACTATTGTCCAGCTTCGTGAAAAGAATAAATCAACATTGGAATATTATGAATTGGCATTAAAGGTAAAAAATATAACGGATGCCTATAATATCCCACTAATTATTGATGATCGAATTGATGTCGCAATGGCTGTAGGATGTGGTGTTCATTTAGGAAATGAAGATATGCCTATTTCAGTAGCGCGTAAAATCATGGGTGAAAATTGTATTATTGGGGCTACCGCAAAAACGGTAGAAGTTGCGAAAAAAGCAGAGGCTGATGGTGCTGACTACTTAGGGTGTGGTGCCATTTATCCGACAAAGACGCATGTTAAGACAAAGATTACAAGTGTTGAAACATTAAATGATATTTGTGCAGCTGTCAATATTCCAGTCTGTGCGATTGGTGGATTAAATAAAGATAATCTTTCTGTTTTAGAAAAGAGTCCTATTCAAGGTGTTTGTGTTGTATCGGCTATTATGGATCAAGAGGATACAAAAAAGGCAGCTGAAGAATTGAAACAATCTATCAACAAGATCGTGGCATAACAAATGCCACTTTTATTTTTGTGAAATATAACCTAAAATAGTAATTATGAGGAAGAGGAAAATTTTAGTACTATCAATCATCATTGTTGCCATCGCTCTAATTCTTGAAACATGTATTTTAAGATATGTGAATGAAAAGAATGCCCAAACTACATCAAACGTATTATTAGATCGGGTGATTGCGGTGATTGATAAAAATGAGTCGAGTGAAAAACAGTTTGTGAAATCGTTAAAGGATGATTATATTGTTCGTGCTAAAGCCATATCTTATATTGTCGATGCTAAGCCGGAAGTGGAATATGATATTGATGAACTCCAGAAAATCGCATCATTAATGTCTGTGGATGAGATTCATTTGATTGATGATACGGGAACAATCTATTCGGGTTCGATACCTAAGTATTTTGGATATAGCTTTGATTCAGGTGAACAAATGGCTTTCTTTAAACAGATGTTAAACAATTATGATTTAACATTATGCCAGGATGTCACACCGAATACGGCCGAAGCTAAAGAGATGATGTATGCGATTACTTGGAATGAATCGAAAACGCATATGGTACAAGTGGGTATTACGCCTAAGCGTCTTTTAAAAGAATTGAAACAAAACCAAATCTCAAATGTCGTAGCCGATATGCCTGTGTATAAGGGAATGGAAATTTATGTCGTAAATTCAAAGACAAAAGTGATTGAGGGAGCTACCGATCAGAGTAAGGTAGGAAATAAAGTTAAAAATAATAAGAAATGTCAATATATTACAAGAAAACATGGGGATTATATTGTAGCTGTATCGATGTCTGATTCGATGTTTTCTCAAAGTAATCTTGTAGCGATATTGATTGTTGGTATTTATTTAACACTTGCTTCTTGTTTGTTGGTGTTAATGCTTTCTCAAGTGTTAAAGGAGAAGTATGAAAAAGAAAAATATATTTATACTTCAAATACGGATGAACTTTCAAAATGTTTAAATCGACATGCATATGAGGCGGATATTCAAAAGTTGGATTTAAACAGTGAATGGGTTTATATTTCATTAGATTTGAATGGCCTAAAACAAACCAATGATAAAATGGGACATAGTGCTGGGGACGAACTGATTTGTGCAGCTTCAAGTTGTATGAAATTTGCGTTTGCCTCTTATGGTAAAATCTATCGCATTGGTGGAGATGAATTTGTGGTCTTATTGACCCAATCCGTATCTGATTTACAACATATATTAAAAGTATTTGATTCAACCATTTCAAATTGGCATGGTAAGTACTCAAATTCGATGTCTGTATCGTATGGTATCGTTCAATCTTCTGAACAAGAATTTGATTCTATACTATCTGTTTCTAAGCTGGCCGACGAAAGAATGTATAAGAATAAATCAAACTATTATAAAATAAGTGGTAATGATCGAAGAAGACAATATCTGTAATTGTTGTTAAGCATAAATTATTTGCGTTAAAGTACAAATTGAAATATTATTTGTGTGTATCACGATGAGCAGGCATCGTTAAAAATTGTATTCGTAAGGAGGAATTCAAGCTCCTTCCCTAAATCCACTAACAAGAGGTAGATTTGAATAAGGGTATCTTGTAAAGCCAGAGGATGTCTTTAATCCTCACTGAGTCCGTGCTACCTACATCATGCACGAAAGCCTGACAATCAGGAGAATAAACCTGCATAATGATAAAGCGAACATCTGATGGTGTTCGTTTTATTTTTTTAAATGATGGCGAATCTAAGGTATCTATAATTTTTGAAAACAAATACAATATAACTGTAAAAAGCGTATAGAGCTTAGAAGGAGATTGTATATGACAGATGATAAAATGGGAATGATTTTGGAAGTGGTGATTCGTTGGTTAATTTGTTTTGGGATTTCAATTGTAATCGAAATGGCAGTAGGTGTAAAATTTGATATGGCATTTGCACTTGGATGTACCTCGTTTCTATATTTCGCAATAAAATTTAAGAGTCTTTCAATTTTTGGCGTATTTGCAATTGTATGTATTCCAATCGGCTTAGCACTTGAAAATAGTGGCTTATCTACAAATTTATTACTGTATTTCTTTGGAATTCTTCCAGTTTTAGAAATTGGATGTTGCTTATTATTTGGCTAAAGCTAAAGAGATTTGATCAGTTTCTGATTGAATCTTTTTTTAATTTTTTGAATGATGGCGAATTGCATGATGAATAAAACACGATTTTGGAAGATGATATACATGACAAGAACGAGAGATGAAGGGCTTTTATCCATCAAGAAAGTAGAGGAAGATAAAATGAATAAAATGACGATTCGTAAAAAGGCAATGTTACTCGTAGCGGCTGGTATGGCAATGCAATCTGTGGGAATTACAGTATATGCAAAAGAAATCACTGAACCAACAGATTTCACGAGTACTGTAAAACAAACACAAAGTAAAGAAGATGTATTGGCAGATGCTATTATCCAAGCACAGGATGCAGTGAAATCTAAAAAGGCATTACTACTAGAAGCTAAGGCTGAATTAGATAAAGTTCAGCCAAAATATGATGCTACAAAACAAGTTTATGAAAAAGCTTCTTATGCATCCAATCAAATTGAGTCTAGTGCAAATGAGGCTGTATTGGATGCGATGAAGTCAAATCTACAAGATATTAAAAACAAGAAATAAGATTTAGATCAAGTAACTTTAGAAAAGGAAAAGGCTGAAACAGTAAAAACAGACTTAGCAGCTAAAGTTAAAACATTAGAGAAATCTTTAGATCAATTGACAATGGAATATACTCAGTTAAATTCAGAAAAGGATAAAGTGGATAATTTAGTAGCTTGCTACAATAATTTAAAAGATAAGAAATTGGATACAGAAGTTTCTACTATTGATGGTTATGAATCTATTTGTACATTATTAAAACAGTACAAAACAGCTTTATTAGATTTGAATGAAAAAGAACAGGTTTATCAAGAAGTAAAAGATAAATTTGATGTTTTGAATACTGCATATCAAAAGGCGAAAGCACATTATGATCAAGCAGTCATTCAAGAAACAAATATGAAGAATGATTTGAAAAAGCATTTAGAAGAAAGTAATAAAGAAGTTGAGAAAAAGGAAAATGATACAAAACAATCAAGTTCAGTAAATACAGGTGTAGAAACGGCAATTGCAGGATTTGGTATGACAACAATGTTAGGTGCTGCTGGTGCTGTAGTTGCGACTCGTAAACTATCTCGCAAAGAAAAACATGCAAAAAAATGAGAAAGGGTAACTATGACAAATAAGTATAAAGAGGATGTAGATGAAAATGGTTATCCATTAGATAAAGGGTATTTAGAGGTTGGACTTCCAAGTATGTTGCAGGAGTCAATTGATAAAATGAAGATCACAAATCAGTTGATTAAAGAAGGTAAACAATGTTTAAACTGGGATTGCGACTGGTGTATGTTAAACAGTAATATTAACATATTTGAAGTAGAAGGTATTATATCAAGTGAACAAGCGTGGTATCTTAGAGAAAAATATTTAGGAATGAAAAGGGAAGATAATATAGGATGATAAACAAAAAAATAGGATTTCTCGAATATGAGGAATCCTATTTAACTCAGTCATTTTTGATTCCTAAAAATAGATCTAGAATTCATGATGATTTAAGACATATACATAAGTAAAAAAAAGGCATCTAAGGATGCCTGTTTTGATATTATCTATTTACGGCTTCTTTTAATGCCTTGGCAACTTTGAACTTAACCGATTTGCTAGCTTCAATTTGAATTTTTTCCTTAGTTAGAGGATTGAATCCTTCTCTCGCTTTTCTTTCTGTGATTTCAAATTTTCCAAATCCTGCAAGATCCACTGTTTTACCTTCACTTAAACCTTCAAAGATTTGTGTAAGTGCCAAGTCTACAACTTCAGTGATGTCCTTTTTAGTTAAATGAGAGTCCTCGGCAATGCTTGAAATGATGTCCTTTTTAGTTAATTTTTCCATGTTTATAAGTCTCCTTTACATCCCTATAATACGCTATTTTTAACCATAAGCCAACCCATTAGATGAATTGGTTGAACAAATTCGTTGCTTTTGATAAGTTTGTTGATTTCATCCTCGCTATATTCTTTTACCTCAAGAAATTCAGTGGAATCTAGATGTTGATTTGATACTTTTTCACAATCATCCGCATAATATAAAAATGCGTAATTATCGGCTATAGTAGGATTGCTTGGAATGGTATATATATGTTTCCAATTATTTGATATATAGCCCGTTTCTTCTTGTAGTTCACGCTTTGCGGCAAGTAGGGCACTCTCTTTTTCATCCCCCTCAATACCTCCAGCACAAAATTCAGTGGTAATTTTTTTAAGTCCATGTCTAAATTGACGTACTGTTATATACTTATCATCTTTTGTTCTTGCGATAATCACAACGAAGTTTCTTCTTGAATAGTTATAGAAAGGGGAGAATTCCTTTCCATCCGGAAGAATAAAAGATTCTTTACGAAAGTCGATCCATTCATCTTGTACAATATGTTCTGTTTTATTTAATTTCCAATTTAAATCCATTTTTATCACCCAAGTTATTATAATCCAAACAAAAAAAATAGTGCAACCAAAGTTACACTATTCATTGATTATGCTTGTTGAGTAATTCCAACGTATCTTGAACTTAATGCAGTCGCTAAAGCCATATTTGAAACAACAGCTACGATGACTTCAGGAATCATATTTGTTCCAATGACACCAGCCATTACACCGTTTAGTGCTGCTTGGCTAATACCTAAAGCTTTAGAGTATTGAGGACCGAATAAGATAACGATCAATCCTAATACCATGATTGTGTGGCATACTGTCGCAACAGCTGCTGCAATACCTGCAGCGACTGGCGTATTCTTTGCGTATTTTTTCGCAAAACGGAATACATAGCCTGCGATAACACCTAATAAAATACGTGGAACTAAAGCTATAACTAAACTAAAGAAGTTACCAGAAATACCACCAACTGTGATAAATGGAGAGAAGACAAAGCTTGTGATTCCAGGTGTCATTGTAGCTCCAATTACTGAAGTACAACCAAATACGAATCCTAAGAAAGCACCGGCTGCAGGTCCCATTGTACTAGCAAGGATAATTACAGGTACGTGCATTAATGTAACACTTAATGCGTTGATACGTAAGTATCCAATTGGTGTTAAATACATGATGATTTCGATGGCTAAAAATAAAGCCAAAACGCACATCTGGCGTACTGATAGTTTTGATTTGTTCATATTTCCTCCTACTTTCGTTTCTTTTTAAGAATACGATGTAACTAATCAAATGGATGTCTTCATACATAGATTATGGTCACGCGATCCATATCCACAAAAAAACATCTTAAATAGTTTACTATAAAAAAAAACAGGAATCAAGTCCCTGTTTTAGTTCCAAAAATCGAATGGAAATGTAGAATCATTTTCATCATCTTCATTATTTTGTTGATAATAAGAAGAGGAAGGCGTATTGCTAGATGTACTTACATCTTTTCCTTGAAGCATTGTATTGATTGAATCTTTGACATCACTGATCGCAATCGCATAGCCCATACCTTCTACATCTGTATCACTTAATTTGGCAGAATTGATGCCAATAAGCTCACCACTCATATTCAGTAGGGCACCACCCGAGTTTCCTGGATTGATTGCAGCATCGGTTTGAATATAAGATTTTGATGTGTCTGTGTCTGAACTTGTTGAAACACTACGATTTGTCGCTGATACAATACCCGTTGTTACACTTTGACCATAGCCTAACGCATTACCAATCGCAACCACTTGTTCACCGACTTGCAGTTTATCACTATCGCCAATTGTCGCAACCGCAATAGCTTTTAAAGTACTTTCACTTAAGTCTTTTGTCTTAATGGAAATCACAGCTAAATCGCGATCTTTATCGACGCCCTTTACAGTCGCTTCTACATTCGAGTTATCAACTAATGTACAAGTTAAGGTCTTGGCATTTTCAATAACGTGGTAGTTTGTCAAAATATCAATTTCACCATTTTTATTATTGATAATAACACCACTACCAACACTTGTACTTTCTTGTTGAGTAAATGGATTACTTCTTGAATTATTTCCATACATGCTGAAATAGTTTTGTACATCCGATACCGATACATTGGTAATCGCTACAATGCTTGGCATACAGTTTTGAGCTACTTTACTTACATTTGAAGTAGTTGAACTTGAAGTTTTCACTACATTTGTATTCTGAACCGTTGTATTCTCCTTATTATAATTATCAATGACATAATTTACACCTTGAAAAGATCCGGCTGCCACAACACCAAAGGTTGCTGCACTTAAAATTAGTTTTGATCCTTTCTTTAATAATTTACGGTTTGTATTTGGAATTCTTGGCATTTCTTGTTTCATGTCCTTATACCTCCTTGTTTACAATACAAGGATATATCGACAACCTTAAAACAAGTTTAAATTATTCCATATTTGTATAACCCATTAAATACGTATCAACCTCTTTGGCACATTCTTTACCTTCATGAAGTGCCCACACAACCAATGATTGTCCTCTATGACAATCACCAGCCGCAAAGTATTTGTCCTTTACATGATATGAATTTGGTTCTGTCACAATGACATTTCTTGGTGTGACTTCAAGTTTAAATTTAGATTTTAAATCATCTTCCACACCAATAAAGCCTGCTGCAATTAATAATAAGTCACAATCTAAGATTTGTTCTGTACCCTTAATCTCTTCAAGCTTACCATCCTTAAATTGTACTTTCACTGTCTTGATTTGTTTCAAATTCTTCTTTTCATCTAAAATACATTCCTTAACTGTGGTTTCATAAATACGAGGATCCTTTTTAAAGACGGCAATGGCTTCTTCTTGACCATAATCTGTTTTACAGACCTTAGGCCATTCAGGCCAAGGATTGCTTTTTAATCTTTCATCTGGAGCTTTAGGCATCATTTCAATTTGTATAACACTTGCACAACCCTGACGAATACTTGTACCGACACAATCATTTCCCGTATCACCACCACCAACAATGACGACATGCTTATATTTGGCAGAGATTTCATCGGTGTTATCTAATAAATGCTTTGTTGCCTTAGTAAGATAATCTACCGCAAAATAGATACCTGTACAATCACGATTCTTTACATTTAAATCACGTGCTTTTTTAGAACCCGTCGCAAAGACAATCGCATCAAATTCTTTTTCAAGCTCTTTTTTAGTAATGTCTTTTCCAACATTAATACCTGTTTTAAATTGAATACCCTCTGCTTGAAGAATATTTAAACGTCTTTGAATGACATTCTTCTCCAATTTCATATTTGGAATACCATACATCAATAATCCACCAATGCGATCTTCCTTTTCAAAAACTGTCACATGATGGCCACGATGATTTAAATCATGCGCAAGAGCAAGTCCTGCAGGCCCTGAACCAATGATCGCAACCTTTTTATCTGAACGAACCGTTGGCACATAAGGTGTCATCCAATTGTTTTTATAAGCTGTTTCAATTGTATATAATTCATTTTCCTTGATTGTGACAGAATCCCCGTCTAATCCATTTAAACAAGCTTTTTCGCAAAGAGCAGGGCACACACGACCTGTAAATTCAGGGAATGGATTGGTTTTTAATAATCTAGATAAAGCACGTTTATCGTTGCCATTATAGATTTCATCATTCCATTCCGGAATTAAGTTATGTAAAGGACAGCCTGTCACCATATTTTTTAATTTGATAGCCGACTGACAAAAGGGAACGCCACAATTCATGCAGCGCGCACCCTGTTTACGTCTGGTTTCTTCATCTAAAAAAGGATGAAATTCATTAAAGTTTGTGATTCGACTAAGCGGCTCAATCGCAACGTTTTCTTGTCTTTCATGTTCTAAAAATCCTGTTGGTTTTCCCATAATCCTTCATCCTTCCCTAAGCGTGTACCTGTTCAAAAGCCATTAGGCTTGCTTCATCTTCATGATAGCCCTTTGCTTTTAATTCTTGAATCAAAGTTGTGATCTTTTCATAATCCTTTGGAACAATCTTTTTAAAGTTTGATAATTCATCATCTAAATTAGATAAAATTCTTTTAGCTACATCTGAATCTGTATATGTATAGTGCTTATTTAGAAGCTCTTCTAATACTTCTTTGTCGGCTTTGCCAGTCACTTCATATGTGTTGACTAATTGCTTATTTAAACGCATATATAAATCATGATTTGGATCATATACATACGCAATACCACCCGACATTCCGGCAGCTAGGTTTTTACCCGTTCTTCCTAAAATGACAACAGTACCACCTGTCATATATTCAAGTCCATGATCTCCAACACCTTCAACTACGGCTTTAGCTCCTGAGTTACGAACCGCAAAACGCTCACCAGCCATACCACGAATATAGGCTTCACCACTGGTTGCTCCATATAATGCAACATTACCAATAATGACATTTTCATTTGGTTTAAATTGTGCTTCTTTCTTTGGTTGAATAATCAATTTACCACCCGACAAACCCTTGCCAAAGTAGTCATTCGCATCACCATGTACATCTAAAGTAATTCCTTTTTGTACAAACGCACCAAAGGATTGTCCAGCACCACCGTTACAATGAACCGTATATGTATCGTCTTTTAATGTGTTATTAAATTGTTTTGTGACTTTACTCGATAAAATGGTTCCCACTGTACGATCCGTACTTGAAATGTCGATGGTTTCAGAGTGTGGTTTTTTCTCTTTGAAATAAGGCTCAAATTTAGGAAGCAATGTCTTCACATCCACAGTTTTATCTAATTCAAAGTTATACGTATCTTTAGGTTCATAATGAATATTGTGTGGTGTCATCAAAATGTTTGAATAATCCAAAGACGCATCTTCATTTACTTCAAGATTATCTGTATGACCCACCATTTCATTAATTGTGTGATAGCCAAGCTCAGCCATGATTTCTCTTAATTCACGAGCAATAAACAACATGAAGTTCATGACATATTCGGGTTTTCCTTTGAAACGTTTTCTTAATTTTTGGTTTTGTGTCGCAACCCCAAACGGACATGTGTCCAAGTTACATACACGCATCATCATACATCCCATCGTAACTAGTGGTGCAGTCGCAAAACCAAATTCTTCAGCTCCAAGTAAGCATGCGATCGCAACATCTTTACCCGTCATTAATTTCCCGTCGGTTTCAATTAGAACACGACTTCTCAAACCATTCTCAACAAGGTTTTGATGGGCTTGTGCCAAACCCAATTCCCAAGGAAGACCCGCATGGTGGATACTGCTTTGTGCAGCTGCCCCTGTACCTCCATCATAGCCTGAAATCAAGACGACAGTTGCACCGGCTTTGGCAACACCAGAGGCAATTGTACCAACACCGGCTTCTGAAACTAGCTTAACGCTGATTCGCGCTTGTGGATTGGCATTCTTTAAGTCGTAGATCAATTGAGCTAAGTCTTCAATAGAATAAATATCGTGGTGAGGAGGAGGGGAAATCAAAGATACACCAGGTGTAGAATATCTTGTTTTCGCAATCCATGGATAGACCTTCTTACCTGGTAAGTGTCCACCTTCACCTGGTTTTGCGCCCTGTGCCATTTTGATTTGAATTTCCTTAGCACTGACTAAGTATTCTTCGGTAACGCCAAAACGTCCACTAGCTACTTGCTTAATAGCGGAGTTCTTTTCTGTACCTAAACGCTCTGGCTTTTCGCCACCTTCACCCGAATTGGATTTACCGCCCAAACGATTCATGGCGATGGCCATACATGTATGCGCTTCTTCAGAAATGGAACCATAGCTCATAGCACCTGTCTTAAAGCGTTTAACAATTTCATATTCACTTTCGACTTCAGATAATGGAATGCTTTCTCTTGTCTTTTTAAAGTGCAATTGACTTCTTAAATGATGCTTCTGAGGATTAGAGTTTATTTCATTTGAATATTCCTTAAACAAATCATAATCATTGTTTTGTGTAGCTCTTTGAAGCTTCACAATTGTTTCAGGTGAATATAAATGATCCTCTTTTCCTTCACCCTTTCTTAGTTTATGGAAGCCAATAGAGTCTAGACTTGTATCACAAGAAAGTCCAAGTGGATCGTAGGCACGATCGTGGTGATAGATCAAATCCTTTTCAATATCCTCTAGCGTAATGCCATCTACTTCACTGATGGTATTTGTGAAGTAAGTGTCAATGACTTCTTTAGAGATTCCAATGGCCTCAAAGATTTGGGCACCTTGGTAGGATTGAAGGGTAGAAATACCCATCTTAGCCGCAATCTTAACGATACCCTTTAAAATGGCTTCGTTATAATCATCAATCGCAATATTGACTTCTTTATCTAACATATTTAACTGAATCATTTCTTCAATGCATTCATGAGCTAAATATGGATAAATAGCGGTTGCTCCATAGCCTAAAAGCGTTGCGAACTGGTGAACATCTCTTGGTTCACCACTTTCTACGATAATGGATACATCTGTTTTCTTTTTGGTTTTTACTAAATGCTGTTCTAAGGCAGATACAGCCAATAGGCTTGGAATGGCCATATGACCTTCATCTACACCTTTATCAGAAAGAATCAAAATATTTGCGCCATTGCGGTATGCTTTGTCACATTCAATAAATAAATTGTCTAAGGCTTCCTTTAAGGATGTACCACGATAGAACAATAAGGAGATTGTGGCATTTTTAAAGCCAGGCTGGTTTAATTGTCGAATTTTATCCATGTCACGAGATGTCAAAATTGGATTGTTGACTTCTAAGACTGTACAGTTATTGGATTGATCCTTTAATAGGTTTCCATCACTTCCAATATAGATTGTTGTATCTGTGACAACTTCTTCACGTAAGGAATCAATTGGTGGGTTGGTTACTTGGGCGAATAGTTGTTTAAAGTAATGGAATAAGCTTACATGATTTTGGGAATAAATTGCCAAAGGGATATCGGTACCCATCGCACTGGTTGGTTCAAGCTTGACGCGTGCCATTGGTAAAATGATGTCTTTTACATCTTCGTAGGTATATCCGAAGACTTTATATAAAATGTCTCTTTCTGGTTGAGAGTGGATGTGTGTTTTCTTATCAGGAGCTGGCAAGTCTTGAAGGTGTAATAGATAGGTGTCTAGCCATTCTCCATATGGATTTGAATTCGCATACTCGTTTTTTAGATCGTAATCTTCAATCAATTCTTTTTTCTTTGTATCCACAAGTAACATCTTGCCTGGTTCCAATCTTGATTTTTTGATGATCTTTGTTTCATCTAAATCTAAGACACCGACTTCACTCGATAAAATCAACATGTTGTCGCTTGTAAGATAATATCGAGAAGGACGTAATCCGTTACGATCTAAAACAGCACCAACTTTATCACCATCACTAAATAGAATAGCGGCTGGACCATCCCATGGCTCCATCATTGTGGCGTAGTAGTGATAGAAATCCTTTTTCTTTTGGTCCATATCTTGGTGTTTCCATGGTTCTGGAATAAGAATCATAATGGCTTTTTCAAGTGGCATGCCATTCATAACTAAAAATTCAAGGGCATTATCCAACATGGCAGAATCGGATCCTGAGGTATTGATGATTGGTAGGATCTTACTTGAATTTTTATCTAAGAAGGAAGAGTGCATGCTTTCTTCACGTGCTAACATCTTGTTGACGTTGGCACGGATGGTGTTGATTTCACCATTGTGGGCAATAAAACGGTTGGGATGTGCTCTTTGCCAAGATGGTGTGGTATTGGTAGAAAAACGTGAGTGTACGATCGCAATAGCGGATTTATAGTTTTTGTCTTGAAGATCTGGATAAAAGTTTCTTAATTGGGATACGAGAAACATTCCTTTATAGACAATGGTACGACTGCTTAAGCTAGCTACATAGGTTTCTTTGCAACTCTTTTCAAATTCGCGTCGAATCACATATAAAATTTTGTCAAAATCCGCATCACTTATAATATTTTCAGGACGTTCAATAAAGGCCTGATAGATATTTGGCATGCAATCCTTAGCCTTTTGACCAAGGATGGATTCGTTACAAGGAACTTTTCTCCAAGTGATAAATTTGCAGTCTTCCTGTTCTACAAATTTTTCAAACATTTTTTTGTGTTGGTTTAATAAAAGCTTTTTGCGAGGTAAGAAAAACATTCCAATACCATAATGTTCGGGAAGTTTTGTGCCTTCCTTTTTCAGTGTGGCATGAAAGAAATCATGACTGATTTGAAGAAGGATACCAACACCATCTCCAACTTTTCCGCTGGCATCCTTTCCAGCTCTATGTTCTAGCTTTTCAACAATGTGCAATGCTTTATCGACGACGTCATAGCTTTGTTTCCCATCGATTTGGACTACGGTACCAATACCGCAGGCATCGTGTTCAATTTCAAAATTCATAATTTACACAACCCTTCTATTTTCCGCTGTCTCCATAATTTGACAAATATCGAGCACTTGGATCGTTGACGTTACATCCTTCCCAGTTCTTGTTTGGCATCCAGAAATCTTTGATCATACTTGCTTGATTTGGATAGTAGGATTCAAAAATCTCTCGATATAATAGGGATTCTTTTGTGAACGGAGTACAGTATTTGTATTTCTTTATTTTTTCTTCAAATTCAGAATCGGTATAATAATTTTCAGCATATTCTTTAATGTCATCACTCAATGAGTGTCCTACCGCATCGGAGAAGGCGGCTTTTTCACGCATCAAAATGTCATAAGGCAGAATTTCATCCTTTTCAAACGCATGACGAAGTAAATATTTTCCTTTGTTGTATGTATTCATTTTCTTTTCTGGATCAATCGACATGACATATTTGACAAAGTCTAAATCTCCAAAGGGAACACGAGCCTCGATGGAATTGACGGAAATACATCGGTCGGCTCTTAAAACATCATACATATACAATTCATGTACTCGTTTTACACTTTCTTGTTGGAATGCATCTGGGTTTGGGGCAAAGTCGGTATATTTATAGCCGAATAATTCATCGCTGATTTCTCCGGTCAATAATACGCGAATATCGCTTTGTTCATGAATAGCTTTACAAATTAAATACATCCCGATGCTGGCGCGAATCGTTGTGATGTCAAAGGTTGCCAAAGTTTTAATGACGGGTTTAATGGCATGTAAGACATCTTCTTTATTAATAATAATTTCATGGTGGTTACTGACAATAAAGTCAGCAACCTCTTTGGCATATTTTAAATCAATCGCATCTTCCTCCATACCAATCGCATAGGTTTCAATGGGTTTGTTTAATAGCTTTTGGCTGATGGCACAAACTAAGCTGGAGTCTAAGCCACCGCTTAATAGAAAGCCAAGTGGCGCATCGGCATCTAGACGTTTTTTAACACCTTCTACTAATTTGTCGTGAATGTTAGAACAGATCGTTTCTAAATCTGAATCTACAGCTTTATCTACCTTCGTAATATCCAGGTAACAAGTGAATTTACCATCGGCATAATAGTATCCTGGAGGGAAGGGAAGAATTTGTTCAACAAGCGAAACAATATTCTTGGCTTCTGAAGCGAATACAATATTATGGTTTTTATCATAGCCATAAAATAATGGACGGATACCAATCGGATCACGAGCGGCAATAAAATCGTTTTTCTTGGCATCATAAATAATGCAGGCGTATTCGGCATCTAGTTTTTTAAACATGTCTAAGCCGTATTTTTCATAGAGTGGTAAAAGAATTTCACAATCACTTTGTGAAATAAAGGTATAGCCATCTTTTTCGAGTTCTTCTTTTAATTTTCGAAAGCCATAGATTTCACCGTTACATACGACTGAGTTTCCATTTCGATTAAAGGGCTGCATCCCCTCTGGGCTTAGTCCCATAATGGATAGTCTTTGAAAGCCAAGATAGCCACATCCTACGATTTGAATTCTTTCATCGTCTGGACCTCTGGAATATGTGCTTTCTAAAGCTTTTTGTATTGTATCTTTACTAATTTTTAATGATTTATATCCAATAATTGTACACATAAATTACATCTCCTTAGAACGGAAAAGCCGGCAAGTGCCGGTTTATAGAATTCCGAATAATAATTTTCCATATGTTGGGAATGGCCAATCTTCATTTGATGTAACAACTTCTAATTCGTCACATGGTTTTCTTAATGCAGCCATATCCTGGATAATGAAGTCACGTACATAGAAGGCTGATTTTTCAACATCATCGATCGCATGTAGTTTTTCAACATCCTTTTCTAATGTAACCATAGCTTGATAAGCTTCCGTTAAGGCTTCACTTACTTTCTTCGCTGTTTCAAGCTCATATGTTAAGTCAATGCCAATGGCTTTTTTATTGGCAATAGTATCTGTTAATTCTCTAGAGAATTTACTTGCGGCAGGCAAGATATCCTTCTTTGCGATATCTAACATAGTCAAGGCTTCAATATTGATTTCCTTTTCATATTCATCCATCAAGATTTCATAACGAGATTCCACTTCTTCTTTTGATAAGACTTTTTGTCTTTCAAACAATTCAATGTTTTCTTCTGTTTTGAAGTATGGAAGTGCATCTGGTGTTGTTTTTAGATTTAATAAGCCGCGTTTTTTAGCTTCTTCGATCCAAGAATCATCATAACCATTGCCATTGAAGATAATGCGTTTGTGGTTTTTGATTGTATCCTTGATTAAAGCGTGCAATGTTGTTTCAAAATCATCTGCACCTTCAAGGATGTTCGCAGATTTTTCTAATTCATCCGCAATAACTGTATTTAATACAATGTTACATCCGGCAATGCTAGAGTTTGATCCTGGCATTCTGAATTCAAATTTATTTCCGGTAAATGCGAATGGAGAAGTACGGTTACGGTCTGTAGAATCCTTAGGGAATTTAGGAAGAACTGTAGCACCAATCTTCATTAATTCTTTTTCTTTTCCATCATATGGTTGATCGGCTTCGATTGCTTGTAAAACAGCCGTTAATTCATCACCTAAGAAGATTGAGATAATGGCAGGAGGTGCTTCGTTTGCACCTAAACGATGATCATTTCCGGCTGTCGCAACACTTAATCTTAATAGATCTTGATGTTCATCTACTGCCTTGATAATAGCTGCAAGGAAGACTAAGAATTGCGCGTTTTCATGTGGTGTGTCGCCTGGTTCTAATAGGTTTAGACCTGTATCTGTTGATAAAGACCAGTTGTTGTGTTTACCACTTCCGTTGATTCCTTCAAATGGTTTTTCATGTAACAAGGCAACTAATCCATGTTTCTTTGCGACACGCTGAATCAATTCCATTGTTAGTTGGTTGTGGTCTGTCGCAATGTTTGTCGTTGTAAAGATTGGTGCTAATTCATGTTGGGCTGGAGCTACTTCATTGTGTTCTGTTTTTGCCAAGATACCCAATTTCCATAGTTCCTTATTTAAATCGGTCATGAATTCTTGAACACGTGTTTTGATAGTTCCAAAATAGTGATCTTCTAATTCTTGTCCTTTAGGGCATGGTGCACCAAATAATGTACGTCCTGTATAGATTAAGTCTTTTCTTTGTTCGTAATATTTTTGATCGACTAAGAAATATTCTTGTTCAGGTCCAACGGTTGTTTTGATTGTATGTACATCATCATGTCCAAATAATTTCACAATACGTAAGGCTTGTTTATTAATAGCCTGCATACTTCTTAATAGTGGTGTTTTCTTATCTAGGGCATGTCCTGAGTAAGAGCAGAATGCGGTAGGAATACATAGTACGCCGTTTTTGATGAAGGCATAGCTTGTTGGATCCCATGCCGTATATCCTCTGGCTTCAAATGTGGCTCTTAAACCTCCATTTGGAAAGCTGGATGCGTCGGGTTCACCTTTGATTAATTCTTTACCACTGAATTCCATAATGACTTTGCCATCTTTGTCTGGATTGATAAAGCCATCGTGTTTTTCAGCTGTAACACCAGTCATTGGCTGGAACCAATGGGTATAGTGTGTAGCGCCTTGTTCGATGGCCCATTCCTTCATGGCATGAGCTACGGCATTCGCAATTTTTATATTCAATTGTTTTCCATCGCGAATAGTCTTTTCTAATTCGCGATAGGTATCCTTTGCGAGCTTTTCTCGCATGACGGATTCGTCAAATACTTTACTTCCAAAAATTTCTTCTACGATCGATTTCATAATGGCTCTCCTTTTCATAAAAAAAGGGCAAGGACACGAAAAACATGAGGTAAATTCCTCTGTTTTATTGGCGTCCTTGCCATGTATGGACATAATTATATGCGGATATTTTGAGTTGTCAACAGGAAATTGTAAAAATGTAAAAATCATTGAAAACAACATGAAAATAGTGTATTAATTATTCGAGATAATATGAAGTGACCTCCTATTGTCAATACGTGGATTACGACTCATAATTG
>OKTM01000053.1_pt1 | contig 84832 bp, 88 predicted proteins | sample 1606401 | NCBI WGS metagenome assembly OKTM01 (sample SAMEA3879583, study PRJEB24766) | human gut metagenome | biome: human-associated habitat; feature: feces | place: USA | collected 1985/1987 | reverse complement strand
TTAATATCCACTCTTTATCATTCGTTGTCTTCATTTTATTAAGTACGTTCTCATCCCCGTCTTTAGAGGTTTGCACCATGAATGTTTAGAGGCTATTTTGAGAAAAAGTTGAGATTCTCCAGTATTTATCGTTGTTTTTGTACTTTAAATTTATTTTATTTTTTTTATTTATTTGGTATAATTATGGTGTAAATGTGTAATATTTGGAGGACACTTTCTATGGCCTATTTTCTTAAAAAAACAAAACGAAATGACAGACTTTATCTTTCCATCTATGAGAGTTTTTATTCTCCGGAAACTAAGAACACCCGACATAAAAGTTTTCGTAAAATCGGTTTCGTTGATGCTCTTATCGAACAGGGTATAGATGATCCAATCTCTCATTTTCAGAAAGAAGTCAATGAACTGAATTCTAAAAGGGAGACAGAAAAATGTCGTATCAACTTTCAACAGATTTCTGACGTTTCACCAGAACTATGTCTGGGTTATGTGCCAATTGCGAAAATCTTGAACATACTGGATGTAAAAGAACATTTTGGGTATTTAAGTTCTTCAAGGAAATTCGAGTTCGATGTATATGATGTCTTTTCCGCTCTTGTATATGCTCGTGTCGTTGCGCCTTTATCCAAACATCAGACTTTTCATGATATTCTTCCAAAGCTATATGTTCAAAAAAACTTCAGTTATGATCAACTCCTAGAGGGCTTGGAATTCATGGGCGAAGAATATGAGAAACTGGTTGAAATACTAACCGTTGCGACTGATGACAATTTTATCCTGGATTCCAGCCGTTCTTATTTTGATTGTACAAACTATTTCTTTGAAATCGATAAGGAATCTACTCTTCAAAAAAGAGGGCCTTCCAAAGAAAATCGAAAGGACCCTATTGTGGGAATGGGCCTTCTTTTAGACGCACAGATGTTACCAGTCGGCATGAAGATATTCCCAGGCAATGAATCTGAAAAGCCGGTCATGCGTGATCTAATCCACGATTTGAAATCAAGAAACAATATCAAGGGCCGTACCATCCAAATAGCTGATAAAGGCCTTAACTGTGCTAAAAATATTATTGAAGCTATTGATAATGGAGATGGCTATCTGTTTTCGAAATCTGTAAAAACCCTTCCTGAAAGAGAAAGACAATGGGTTCTTCTTGATGACGGATTCGAAACAGTGTTTGATCAGAACGAAGAACCCGTTTATAAAATCAAGGAATGCATCGATACGTTTACCTATTCATACAAGGATGATTACGGGAATGTCATAACTCGTAATATAAAAGAAAAAAGAACAGTTACCTATAACTTCAGTCTCGCAAAGAAGAAACTGATGGAAATCAATAGAATGATTGAAAAAGCCAAGGCACACCGTGCATGCCAGGCCAAAAAAGAAGAATATGGTGAATCATCAAAATATATGCAGTTTCTAGATGATCAGGGGAAAAGTATAAAACCCCAGCTAAATCAAAAAGCTATAGACAAAGACAAAGAACTAGCCGGATATAATATGCTCGTAACATCTGAAATCAATATGTCATCAAAAGACATATACAATGCTTATCATCAGCTTTGGCAAATCGAAGAATCCTTCCGCATCATGAAGTCCGAACTTGATACACGTCCGGTCTATCTACAAAAAGAAAATCGAATCAAAGGTCATTTCTTCATCTGTTACACAGCCGTGTTATTATCACGAATCCTTCAATTCAAGATTCTGGAAAATAAATACTCAGCAAGTACAATATACGATTTCATGAGAAAATTCCGAGTTGTAAGAATCAACTCAACAAGATTCATAAATCTATTAACCAGCAAAGAATTCGTAACAGATTTATCCAAAAAATTAAATCAACCAATAACAAATTATTATCTAACAGATAAACAAATAAAAATGATGCATACTCGATAATCAAATATCGAGTGTTGCACCATTTTTTACTATTCAACCTCTAAAGTCAGGTATTATATCATGATTCGTGTATAGAAACTGTTGAAAAACTGTTACATACGTCATTCATCTCATGGCTAAAGTCACGAGCGTTCTGACTTCAACAGTAAATTTTCTCGTCCTTCTTTATTATGATAATTGTTTTAATATCCACTCTTTATCATTCGTTGTCTTCATTTTATTAAGTACGTTCTCATCTTCAAGGGCCAAACATATTTTAGATAACACTTCCATATGTTCTCCACCCTTACCTGCAATACCAATCACAAGCTGTGCTTTTTCATCCCCAAATTGAATTCCATCTGGATATTGAAGCAATACGATACCTGTTTTATGAATCACATCATCACCATGTGTAGTGCCATGAGGAATAGCCAATCCCATACCAATGTATGTAGTTACCAATTCTTCACGTTCCAACATAGCCGGAATATATGCACCATCTACATAACCTAATTCTCTTAGTAACTTTCCAGCTTCTGTAATCGCTTCTTCTTTTGATACAGAAGGAAGGTTTAATTTAATTCCATCCAATTGAATGACATCTTCTTGAGCAGGCTTTGTTTCATTTTCTTCAACAGGAACTTCAGTCACAATAGAATCACCTGTAGATAACTGGAAAAACAAATTATCTAAGGCTGGATCTGCTAAAAAGTTTGAAATTGTGACTACTTTCGCAAAAGGCGCAGATTTTTTTGCACGCTCCACTAGAGTTTCCTGAACTACCGCAATATCACAATCTACCGGAATATTATCCACAGAAGTGTTAATCACAATTAAATCTGGGCGCACACCTTTTAAACGGTTTCTAAATTTAGTAGCTCCCATTGCACTGGATCCCATACCAGCATCACACGCAAACACAATTTTACGAACCAAGGAAACATCAAGTAGGGCTTCACTTCTTCCCTTACTTTCTGCTTTCATTGACTGCATTTTTTTATTCGCCTCATCCAAGTTCTTTTCCCCAGCAAGCTTTATAATCGGGCTTGCCACCAAGAAAGATACACCAGCCGCAATCAAAACACCTAAAGCTGTCATAAGCACTGAGCCCTTTTCAGCCATCGACAAGAAGGCAATAATAGATCCTGGACTTGATGGTCCTTTTAGACCAATATTGAAAATAGAATAGAATGCAATTGCACAAATATTCCCTAAAATCGGAGCAATGATCACAACTGGGTTCATTAATATATAAGGGAAATATATTTCATGAATTCCACCCAAGAAATGAATGATAATAGCTCCAGGTGCAGAGTCTTTAGTTGCTTTATCCTTCGCAAATAACCAATAAGCCAATAACACACCTAAGCCTGGACCTGGATTAGCCTCTAGCATATACATAATAGATTTTCCTGTCTGTGCAGCTTGTTCAGCTCCAATTGGTGTAAATATTCCATGATTGATCGCATTGTTTAAGAACAAGACTTTGGCTGGTTCAATAAAAATCGCAACCAAAGGAATCAAGCCTTTATTCACAGGGACATCTACCCCTGCAGTTAAAACAACTAAAACACCTGTCATAAATGGGCCAATAATATAATATCCTAATATCGCAATCAACATTCCTAAAATGCCGACTGAAAAATTGTTGATTAACATTTCAAATCCAGCTGGCATATGTCCATCCATCATTTGATCAAATCTTTTTATTACCCAGCCAGAGAATGGTCCCATGACCATAGCTGCCATAAGCATTGGCTGACCTTGTGTTCCTCCAACTCCAGCAATACATCCAACAATCGCAATCGATCCCATCACAAGGCCTCGATCGCCTCCAACCATTCTACCTCCAGTTGCTGCAATCAATACTGGTAATAAGTAAGTCAACATATACGGTTGAATCGACGCCAATTTTTCATTTGGAAACCATCCATCCGCAATAAATAAAGCTGTTATAAATCCCCAAGCAATGAAAGCACCAATATTGGGCATAACCATCGCAGACAAGCTTTTCCCTAGCTTTTGAAGAGTCGTTTTCATAATTGTCCTTTCTTAGGACTTCCTTAATATACAGATAGTCCTCGTTTTTCACACTCTTGTTTAAAACTATCTGAAAGTAACGAATCACTGATTAACACATCGACTTGATTTAAATCACAAATCGTATATGTACCCTTTCTATCTACTTTACTAGAATCCATTAACACAATCACTCTTTTAGATCTTTCAATCGCCTTACGTTTCAATTCACAATCCTCTAAAGATTCGCATGTGAATCCTGTTTCCTTCGCATATCGAGTCACGCCAATAAAAGCCACATCGAAATTCACTTTTTCTAAACAGCGAAGTCCATCCATGCCGTTAACACTAAAGCTTCGCATATTTAAATTTCCACCTGTCACAAATACTTTCGATTTAGAAAGTTTTGCCATCTCAATCGCACATGTTAATCCACTTGTATAAAATATATTATTTTGATCTTTTAGAACATGCGCCAACATTGTAGTCGTACTACCTGAATCTATAAAAATTGTATTAGATGGTTCTACAAATGATAATGCCTTTTGCGCTATCTCTTTTTTTTCGTTTACATTCCGTCCGTAACGAAGTTTTAATACATCATCATTCCCAGAAACTTCATCCATCGATTTGGCTCCACCATGAATTCGAACTATTCTTTTAGCTTGATCCAAATATTTTAAATCTGTACGCAATGTCATTTCAGACACAGAAGGAAATCTTTCTTTTAATTGTGTAAAAGTTACCGTTTGATTCGCATTCACAAAATCAACAATTTCATTTCTTCTTTGATTCATTACTTCCATACAATACCTCCTGTATTTACTGTATTTAGTATACACAAGATTCTTGGTTTAATAAAATCTATTCTTGTTCAAAATGTGTTAATAGATATTCCTCTGCTTCTGGGCACCATAAACCCTTATGAGCATCTACGATATCTGCCAATGCAACATATCGACTATCTTCCTCACCCATTTTTCTAAGATCTGTCAACGCGATCAAAGGCATATTTAAATGTGTATAAATCAATTTCTTTCCACCAGGAATTTTAGGCAGATTTAACGTTGTTTCAGCCGCTGCATTCAAGCCACCAATATGCGTAACCATAACAGCTGGATCAATACGATTTTCTGCTGTTAAGCGTAAAGATTCAATCATATCATCTGTATTTCCGCCTGTAGTTCCCATTACGTGTGTCGAATTATAGTGAACATCATAGAAATTCATTCTTGCACTAAACTGATTATCCGTAGGTCCTGCAAAGAAGTTTAAGCAACCATCACGACCTAATACAGCGCTTGACAATTCCACAACCGCTTCGACCGGTGCATAACAGAATACATCATCAAAACCAGTTCCACCTGTAATTTCTTTTAAGCCGGCTGCAGGATCTTCCATTTTACCTGTATTCACGAAATGCAATTCAATTCCATCCGCTGCCGCTTCTTCAACTGGGAATAAGTGAGCTGCTCGATCTAATCTTTCTTGATTCACATCCGCAACCACAACCATTTTAGGACGAACATCTCTATGCAATGCATATGTTAATGCTCCAAGTCCCATAGGACCTGCTCCTGCAAGAATCGCTAACTTTCCATCTTTTTTAATTCCCATATCATGTTTATATACACCCATATGAGTATGATAAGCCGCATTAAACGCTCCAATCGAACATGACATAGGCTCTGCTAAGCTTGCTTCATAATAAGCTTTTCCTTTATATTCAAGCAAGCATCCTAGTTCCATAACTTCAGCCGGAATAATACAGTAAGTTGTATCTCCACCAAAGAATTCATAAGAATATCCAGGTGACCACATTGTTCCTTTATAGTTTAATGCTGGTTGTAAAGTAAATTTCATTCCAGGTTTAAATTTGTCTTGATGTTTAGCACCCACCTTAACAATATCACCCGCCATTTCATGTCCCATAATAGCTGGATGATCCGCCACATCTTCATGAACACGTTTATGATTCACTCCCAAGATGGCACATTTGTAAGTTGACATACAGACACTGTCTGAGACAACCTTTACTAAAATTTCATCTTCCTTAATTTCTGGTAATTCAAATTCGTCTAATCTTAAATCATTAGCTCCATGTAATCGCGCTGCCTTCGCTTTCATTTCAAAAGTCTCCTCTCTCTTTAAATTGTTGTTTCAAAAGCTACATCTACATAATATACCTTTATTTTCGGTTGTCAACTGTTATTTCAAAAATTTTTCACTTGCGAAACAACAATAAAAGGAGTATCCTATAATCAGATAAAGAAAAGGAGATCATTATGATTTATACAATTACTTTTAACCCCTCTTTAGACTATGTCATTCAAGTCGATCATTTTAAGCCTGGTATCATTAATAAAACAAAATTCGAAGAAATCCTTCCTGGAGGAAAAGGCATCAATGTCTCAATTGTTCTATCTAACTTAGGACACGAAAGTACAGCACTTGGGTTTATGGCTGGATTTACAGGAATTGAAATCGAACATCGCTTGGAAAGTTATGGAGCTAAGACGAATTTCATTCATGTAAAAAAAGGATTATCACGTATTAATGTAAAGATGAAGTCGGATGAAGAAACTGAAATCAATGGTATGGGACCTGACATTCAGCCAGAAGACATTCAAGAATTATTCAAGCAATTAGATCAATTAACAGATAAAGATATCCTCGTTATTTCTGGAAGTATACCAAGCACTTTACCAGATACAATGTATGAACAAATCATGGAACGTGTTCAGAAAAAGAAAATAAAAGTTGTTGTCGATGCAACAAACAATCTTCTATTAAAAGTATTAAAATATAAACCATTTTTAATTAAGCCCAACAATCATGAATTAGGTGAAATCTTCAATGTTGAATTAAACACACGAGATGAAGTGGTTCCATACGCAAAAAAGATGCAAGAAATGGGTGCTCAAAATGTGTTGATTTCTATGGCAGGACAAGGTGCAGTACTCGTGAATGATCATAATGAAGTAATTCAAAGTAAAGCTCCAAAAGGAACAGTTGTAAATTCTGTAGGTGCTGGTGATTCTATGGTTGCAGGCTTTCTTGCAGGATATTTAGAAACAAATGATTACGAAAAAGCCTTCATCAACGGATTATGCTGTGGAAGTGCAAGTGCCTTTCAAGTAGGTCTTGCGACTAAAGAAGATGTAGAAAAGATAAAGAAAACTCTTAGCAAATAACTAAGAGTTTTTTAATTAATTAGTTTTTACGTACGTATTTCAAGCAGTCAAGAGTTACGGCGATAAGAATGATAATTCCTGAGAACACGAACTGTAAGTTAGTATCGATACCTAAAATTGTTAATGAATAAGTTAATGCAGTAAAAATCAACACACCAACTACTACACCAGAAATTTTACCGATACCACCAGTAAATGATACACCACCTACAACGCAGGCAGCAATTGCATCCATTTCCCATCCTTGTCCATACGCAGCTGAACCAGAACCAATCATACGAATACATTCTAACCATGAACCAAATCCGTATAAGATACCTGCCATTATGAAGGCTCCAAGAGTTACTTTAAATACTGAAATACCAGATACAGAAGCAGCTTCTGGGTTTCCACCTACGGCATATAAATTTTTACCGAATTTTGTCTTATTCCAAATGAACCAAACAATCACAACTGCGGCTACTGCCCATAAGATGATTGTTGGGAATGCACCTACTTTAGGAATGATTTTCCCTGGAATAGATTGATCAATACCACCAAAAGATACACCTTTTGTTGAGTATGTTACTAAACCAAAGATTACTAACATGTTAGCCATTGTTGAAATGAATGGGTGCATTTTAAATTTAGCCGCAAAGAAGCCGGCAATTGTTGTAAACATTGTACATAATACAACACAAACAACTAATGCTAAAAGAATTCTTCCTCCAACTGGCATAGTTGAGAAATCAAATACATGTCCGAATACTGAACCAGTATTAGGACCATTGTGCATAATAATTGTAGCAGCTGTCATACCCATACCAACCATACGTCCAACAGACAAGTCAGTACCAGCTAACATAATTAAACCAGATACACCTAATGCTAAGAACATTCTTGGAGATGCTTGTTGCATAATACTTAAAATGTTATTAACAGTAAAAAGTTGTAAACCATTCTTCTTAATTGGTGTAATGATACATAAGAAAATGAATACTAAAATAATCGCAATATACAAACCATTTTTCAATAAGAAATCACGAGTATTGAATGAATACTTATAGTTTTCAATTTTTTGAGCTTGTTTTTCTGAAAATGAGAAGTTAGACATCTTCAACAAGTCAATTAAGTGATATTCAAATGTGAATGCATCATGTTTACGGTCTTTAGCCTCTTGCATATTTTTAGTATATTCAAGTTTTGCATCAAACAAACGATTCTTATAAATAAAGTTTTCTTCTTTAATTTCTTCTTTATCACTTAGACCTGACAAAATATCTTTGTGCTCTTTTTCTAATTCTTTTAATTTTTTATCATAGTCTGCCTTAGCTTTTTGAACCTCATACTTATTACTTTCAACAACTTTGTTGTAGTAATCCGTTTGATAGTGATCCTTCAAATATTTTTCAGCCATAGCAATCTTTTCATTGATTGGCTGTTTGTTTTTAGCCTCGATTTCTTTGGCTTTTTGTAATTTACCATTTAATTCTGAAATACGAGCTTCTTTTTCGCTTTTAGTATAAATTTTATCTCTCTTTAGAACCTCGATTTCTTCAGAATATTCCAATACTTTATTTGTTCCTTCTTCTCTTAGTTCATCAATTTCAGCTTGGATTTTTCCTACATAATCCTCAATAGGTTTACGTAGTGCAAGCTCTTCATCATGACTAAGAATATTTGTAACTGTATTTGTCATAATTATCTCCTTTATAGGTATTTTGCACTGAGTCTTAACAACTCTTCTTGGTTAGTATCTTTTGTATTTACAATACCGGCTAAGCGTCCATTTGACATAACGCCAATACGATTTGTGATACCTAAGATTTCTGGCATTTCACTTGAAACTACAATAATAGTTTTTCCTTGTTTAGCCATTTTGATGATCAATTCGTAAATTTCATATTTAGCACCTACGTCAATACCACGTGTAGGTTCATCCATCATGAATACGTTTGGTGATCTCTCTAACCATTTACCGAAGATAACTTTTTGTTGGTTACCACCAGATAGACTTGTAATCGCATCATTTGGTCCCATACACTTAGTTCTCATGGTTTTGATTTCTTTATTAGTAGCTTGAATCATCTTATTATCAGAAAGTGCTACCTTGCTCATATAAGAAGGTAAATTTGCAATCGTTGTATTGAATGTTAAATCACACTTTAAGAACAATCCATTTGCTTTACGCTCTTCAGTAATCAGGGCAAAGCCATGTTCAATTGCTTCTTTAGCACTATTAAAGTTCATTAACTTATTGTCAAAATAAACACGACCTGAAGCTCTAGTACGGATACCGAAAATCGTTTCTAACAACTCTGTACGTCCAGCTCCTACTAAACCGTATAGACCGAAAATCTCACCTTTTTTAACGTCAAATGTAATATCTTTTAAGTATGGCTCATATTTTGTTGATACATGTTGAATAGATAACATTGGTTCTCCAGGAACATTATCAACAGGGGGGAATCGGTTATCCAATGAACGACCTACCATGGCTGCAATCAACTCATTCATATTGGTTTCAGAAGTAGGTTTTGTCATAACCATTTTTCCATCTCTTAGAACCGATACTTCATCGCAAATTTCAAAAATTTCATCCATTTTATGAGAAATATAAATAAGCGAAATGCCTTGTTTTTTCAACATACGCATCATATCAAACAATTTATTAACTTCTTGTGTCATCAAAGAAGATGTAGGCTCATCAAGTACGATAACCTTTGAATTATATGAAATTGCTCTGGCAATTTCACACATCTGTCTTTGTGAAACAGACATATTACGCATTGGTGTATCTAAATTCACTGTCATACCAAGCTTTCTAAAAAGCTCAGATGACTTCTTTTTCATTCGATCTTCATCTACTACGCCAAAAGCATTTGTAGGATAACGTCCCAAGAATAAGTTATCTTTAACATTTCTTTCAAGACATTGATTCAATTCTTGGTGCACCATGGCAATACCATTTTCTAGTGCTTCTTTAGGTCCAGAAAAATTAATCTCTTTTCCTTCTAAAAAAATCGTACCTTCATCTTTTTGATATGTCCCAAAAAGACATTTCATCATTGTCGATTTACCAGCACCATTTTCTCCCATAAGTCCCATAACTGTACCTGGTTTTAAATCTAAATTAATGTGATCCAAAACACGGTTACGTCCAAAGGACTTACTCATTCCGCGTATAGATAAGACCAATTCTTCATTCTTATCTGCCATAAAATCTCTCCTATTTTTTACTACTATCTAAATAATATTAGGGAGAAATATTTTCTCCCTAATAAGCTTAATCCTAAGTTTTATTGAATTATTTATTTAAGGATTCCTGTGTAAGAAGCTGCATTGTCAGTCTTAACCATGTTAATTGCGAATGCATCATATTTGTCTGGGTTTCCTAAACGGTTTGTGATGTTAGATTCTGTTTGTCCATCTCCACCGATATATTCAACATCTAAATTCAATAAGTCATCATATTTTTCTAATAATGGTTGGTAAGTTGAACTTAAGAAGTTATCAGATGCGTTGTAGATATTTAACCAAACACTCTTCTTAGCGTGATCTTTTTCACCTAATTGGTTAGAAACTGGAGCATAAGTAACTGTTGAATCTAAGAAATCTTTATAGTTGTCAGCAGTAACAGCAACGTTTAATGCATAGTAAGAACGTTGATCCTTATTGTATGTATAAACATCATCAGTTAAAACGTTTCCAGCATCATCTTTTGTACCGATACCTGTATCAATATCAACACCATCTAAAGCATTACGTAATACTCTTAATGTTAAATAAGCTTGAACGTCAGCATGTTGAGAAATTGTTCCACCATATCCTTCAGCGATTGCAGCAACTGCATCTGAGTTAGCATCGTAACCGAATGTAGGAACTTTGTTTTCTTTTGACCAAGCATTGAACATTGACATACCCATACCATCATTGTTAGAAGCTACAACGTCAACTTCATCACCGAATGAAGCAGTCCATGTACCGATTGTGTTACCAGCAGTTGCAGCATCCCATGTTGCACCTGAAGAGTTCTTCATTTCTTGAGAAGCAAGTTCTCTTACTGTATAAGTTTTTCCGTTGATTTCTAATGAGCCATCTTGAACATTCTTAGATTTACCATCATTGTTGATTCCAGCTGGATCACTTACGATTTCACCGTCTTTTTCAACACCAGTACCTAACGCTTTACGAACACCTCTTGTACGAGCAATAGAGTCATTGTGACCAACATCACCAATAGCTAATACGTAACCAATAACGCCATCTCCATTACGATCTAATGTATCGATATTCTTTTCGATATATTCTTTAATCATTTGACCTTGAAGTTCAGCACCTTGATTTGCATCGAAACCAACATAATAAGTATCTTTGTTGAAGTTTAATGCATCCATATCTAATTCACCAGTAGAACTGTTAGAAGGTTGACGGTTGTACCATACTAATGGTTTGTCAGCGTTCGCAACACTAGAACCACCAGTTTTTCCTTCATCTCCTCCACCGCTACAAGCAGTTAATGCAACACCCATAGATAAAGCTGCAGCAATTGTTAAAAATCTTTTGTTCATATTATCCTCCTATGTAGATTTTTTACACTAAGACATACATTCCAGAAGGATACTTCGCACGATTTCAATATAAAGACTTATATATAATATGATTGGCAGCAAGATGTTTCTAATTTATACTCGAAACAAAGCCATCTGTCATGAAATCAATTAATATAAAATGGTATACGCTTTTAATTTCAGCTTTATATCCTGATTAATGGGATGCGTCTTTTTACTACTGTATCATAGCACATACTTGCAAGCGCTTTCAATCATTTTTTTAAAATTTTTATTATAACCAGAATTTGCTATATCCTACTATATTCGTATTCATCTAATATATTTCATTCGCAAAATATAACCATTATTCCTATCAACTTTGTATGTTATGTTAAGTGATATATGATACTTTTAACTTAGCTATTTTCTTATCTAAAGCAAAATCAAGAATTCATTATAAAAAATATTTTAAAAAATTATTTTTTTTGCTTGCAATATATAAAATCTTGTAGTATCATTAACTAGCACTTGTCAGGATAGACAAGTTTAATATACATGGCGCGTTGGAGAAACGGTTAACTCACATGCCTTTCACGCATGCATTCACGGGTTCGAATCCCGTACGCGTCACCATTTTTCAAATAAAGTCCGAAAGGACTTCTTTTTTTTAGCCTTTTTCAAGAAAAAAAACCTCCCATTCAATGGAAGGTTAAAATTCATTCACAATATTATGTATCCATATACCTTTTTTCACTAATGTGATTCCAAGTATAGCTTTAGGAACATCCACACATTGTACAAGTAGATATACATTAAATATTGGCAAATCTGTAAAACGAGTTAAGCATAAAGCCACCATAAACGTAAATATAAATGTATATCCGCTATCAAAGAAAAAAGTCAATAATGTTTTTCCACCAGCTCGCATTGTAAAATAGCTACTGTAATACAATGAAATAATCGGAAGCATACAAGCTGAGATTCTCAACAAAGAAGAAGCTAAGTTTTTCACTTCTACAGACGTGTTATATATTTGCGGAATAAAAGGTGAGCATCCAAACAATGTCACACCAATGCATAAGCACATCAAAAAATTCATAAATACCATTTTAAGATCGCAATCTTTGGCATATTCAACTTCACCAGCTCCAAGTCTTTGTCCAACAATGATTGAAATGGAATTTCCCATCGCATAACATATAATCATAAAGAAATTAGTTACTGTTGTTGTAATATTAATAGCTGCAACTGCCGCAAGTCCTCTTGTCGAGTAACATTGAGAAATTAGCGCAATGGAAATTGACCACAGTATTTCATTGCATAATAAAGGCATTCCTCTTTTGACAACATTCATAAATATATCCGAAGATATCTTATTTAAATGCATCGCATCTTTCAAATATTCATTCTTATATCCTGCAGCTATATTTATACTCATTTCCACCACACGAGAAACCACCGTACCAATTGCCGCACCAATAACGCCAAGTCTAGGAAATCCAAAATTACCAAAAATCAAAATATAGTTGATACAAAAATTCACGATAACCGCAATCACACTTGCTTTCATCGGTAAAACTGTATTCCCTGTTTCTCTTAGCGAAGAAGAATATACCTGCGTTATCGCAAAAGGAATAAGGCCAATCAACATCACATTCATATACTGCATTCCGTAATTCAATGTTTTCAAACTATCTTCAGGATTATCATTTAAATATAATGAAATTAATGAAGTACCGAACATTTTAAATAGACAAATCGCAATTATCGAAATCAAAACACCTATAATCATTTTTATACGCAAACAATTATGAACTCCATCCCTATTTCCTCTTCCATAAAATTGTGCTAAAAAAATTCCTGCTCCAGACATAGCTCCAAACACACTCACATTAAACACTTGAAACAATTGATTCGATATTGAAACTCCACTCATGGATAACGTCCCCAATTGTCCAATCATAATATTGTCTAATAAACTAGCTAAGTTTGTGAATCCATTCTGAATTACAATTGGTATACACACAATCAATACCATTCGATAAAACTTTTTATCACCTATTAACGATTTCATGTCCTTCCTCCCTTATGCAAAAACAGGCTTAATACTCCATATTGTACATATTCTATAAGAGTATAAAGCCTGCAATTCATTTTCTTTAATAATTTGGATTTCCTGCTATCTTTAAAATACATTTTCAAATAACATTATCCAGCATGGTAACATCTTTTAATTATCGTTTGAATTAAAAATCAGCATAATACTGATTAAATCTAAACTGTACTGCTTCCGATTTATAATACGCCCTAGTATATTCCACAACTTCTCCCTTGTTGGTTCTTCCTAAATATTCAAAATAAAATATTGAATCATCTTTACTAACTATATTCAGATATTTTGCTTCTTTTTTTGGACATTTCATGATTGTCAACTTCTGGTGAAAATCCGTAGAAATACGATTATACTTTTTCATATAATCGTATAAAGAGAGCATCGAGAAATCTTGCTCTTCTACATGTGGAAAGTAGGTTGCAGGAATATATGTATATTCAACTAGCACAGGAATATCATCCATATAACGAATTCTATGTAATGCAAATATTGGCTCATCTGGGCTAATTCTCAATCTTCTTGCCATAGTTGTATATTGTGTTATCAAACCGCTGTAAATCACTCTTGAATATGACAATATCCCATTATTTTTTGTAGTTGCTGTAAACCCTGCATTAACATTTAGAGTTCCACCTCCTAAAGTGATTTTATTTATTCGATGTGCGACAAAAGTACCTTTACCACGAACACGATATACATAGCCTAGTTCTTCCAAGTGATTAATAGCCTTTGCTACAGTAAGTCGATTAATTTCATATTTTTCTGCTAATTCTCTTTCACTTGGTAATTTTTGATTAGCTAAATATATATTATTATCAATGTTATTGATAATCTCATTTTCTATCTGTTTATATATTGGCAGAACTTTCATTGTTACCTCTCAAAATAATATAACTCCATAAGCATTGTATTTACACTATACTCTACTAATCTGTTTTCATAATCATAATTTAGACTACATTCTTTTACTACCTGAAATTTTTCATCAATATCAAGCAAATCGCTTTCTTCTTTTCCCGCCTCTGAAACATAAAGTTCTGATTCCGATCTATCTATCTGGATTCCATAATGTTTTTTTATCGTCTCATATAATGAATTGTTTATAAATTCTATTTTATCAAGCTCCGGAAAATAATCTGCAATCAGAAAGCTCTTTTCTATCATTGCCTTCTTTCCTTCTATTGTTCTCAATCGATTTAAACAATAGAGGTTTTGTCCAACATAAATTCCTGTTTTTTCAAATATTTCTTTAGTTGCCTGAATCAGATTTATTGATATAATTTCAACTTCTGAGGACAAACCGTTTTTTTCAAGCAAATCTTTTGTTGATGAAAAAAATCTGATATTTCTTTTAATTCTTTTCCTTTCAACATAGTGTCCACTATTTTTTTTTGCTTTAATAATGCCTTCATCTTTTAAAATTTGCAAACTTGAACGAATTGTCATTTTCTGCACATTGTACTTCTTACATAATTCTAATTCAGAAGGGAGCTTATCTCCTTGTTGATAAAAACCTTCATCAATTAATAATCTGATTTCATCTGCAATTATTGCATCTTGATTAACACCGTTCATATCATTTTCTCCTATTATTATAGGCAATAAGTGCCATCCCTTCTTATTACATATCATTGTATCAAAAAATCACTTCTTATTGTATCAAAAAATCACTTCATTTTACTTTTAATATTCTCTCTAAAATGCTTAAACATTGGATGTTTTTCCCAACGATGTAAATCTGTAGTAATTCTATTAGCAAGAAGTTGAAAAATCGGCAAATATACAAATGGCAATAATTCATGCTTTACATCTACCGGAAGAATAATTTGTGTACTATTTTCCTCATTTTCTTTCCCTGTAGCAATATAATATGCTGCAGATCCTACAGATTTAACTGCATTGTATATCTGTTTAGATCGATTACTTGTAGTATCGTTTCCATCTAACACAAATACCGTGTACCCAGGATCCAATTGGAGATTTGGACCATGTAAAAATTCTTCCGATTCATGCGCACTTGATGGGATACAAATTGTTTCTCCTATTTTTAATGCTGCTTCATTAGCAATTCCAAAGCATGTTTCATTTCCTATAACATAACTCTGCTTCATAATTGATAATCGCGCATAGTTATCCTCTATAAATTTATAGGATTTTTCACAGACAATCGGATAATATGAAATTGCCCTTTGGATATATTTTAATTCTTTCACTGTTTCTTCTTCACTTAGAATATTATTTTTTCCAATATATACAGCAAATAAATCCAAGAATAAAATTAAGGTAACTACGCCTTTTGTCACATATCCAACTTTTTCTTCACCAACACCATAATCAATAACAATATCTGCATGATCTTTCAATGAAGAATTCACATTTCCTGTTACTCCAACTGCTAATTGTCCCTTTTTTTTCAGATATTCCATAGCTTCAATAGAATTTATTGATTCTCCGCCTTGAGAAATAACCATATAAAACGTATTTTCTTTAATTTTCTTATAATTTGTAAATGTATAAGGAGACAATAATTCCACATTAACTCCCGATATCTTGTTCATGTAAGGGAGTGCACATAATGCAGAATTATAAGATGATCCAGAAGCAACAATACAGATATTTTCCTTTCCAGATTCAATATAAGCTTTAGTAATTTCTTTTAATAGTGCTGCTTTATTTTCAAAATTATTATTTAATGTCTCAGAACTCTCTAAAACATAAGTTTCCATTGTTTCTTCCATATTTTCCCCTTCTAAAAATAGGTAGGAACCATCAGTACCTACCTATTTTCTGATTATACCTATGATTTTTAACAATTGCTTATTCGTAATTGATTTATAATCTTTTCATCAATAATCAAATTGTCTATAATATCTTCTGAAGGCAAGTGAGTGACCTGTATGATGTTCAATGTGAGAAGCTAAACGACCTGTCAAAATTGTTTCAGCTACCATTGGACTGCATAAATCTGCAAACTTGTCACTTACGCCTTCAAGCTTATAGTCATTTAAATCAATAACAATCTTTTTTTCTGCATATTGATTCAAAAATTTTTCAACTCTTTCGTCAAGAGATCTGCATTTGCCAACACCCTTTAATAAGAATACACATGTATCTTCATCTACAAGTTCCAATGTTCCATGGAAGAATTCAGGAGAAGAAACAGCTTTTGTTCGTTTCCACTGCATTTCCTCTAAAATACACATTGTAAACATGTATACATCTCCCCATACAGTTCCTGATCCAATCCAGATCTGATAAGGTTCTTTGTATGTCTTCTTGGCAATTTCTTCAGCAATAGGATCAAATTTTTCTTTTACCTTGATTAAAGATTCATGAACATGTTCCATATCTTTGACAAATTCATTATAGTCATCAAATTCACCACGTAGATTTAATAGCTTTAATACAATGTAATAGAATGATAAATATGTATTTTCTACACCTGAAGTATCCATTGTGCATAAATAATCAACATGATCACATAATGGAGTTCCTTCTTTTGTAATAGCAACTACCTCAATACCTCTTTCTTGGCACCACTTTGCAACTGCAACCGTTTCTTTTGTATCGCCTGATTTAGATCCCGTAATAACAATAGAATCCTTATTTAATTGTTTGCATCCTTCGGCCATCAATTCAGCAGCATTTACAACATATGTTGGTAATGCTGTTTTGTTTTCAATTGCTTTCTTCAAAGATGTAAATTCTGCAGTTGTTCCACCAACTCCTGTAAAGAAAATACTCTTCACATTACGTTCATACAATTTCTGTCCGATTGCTTCAAGTTCAGTTCTCTTAGATTGAACTAAATTTCCCATTTCAACATATTTTTCTTTTTCGAATCCAAGCATTATTCTTTCCTCCTTTTATGCTAAAATTCCTAACCAGGCTCCAAGAATTCCAATGATCATTAATAAGAATGTAAGTGTTAAAGGCTTCATTCCTTTCTTGAGTGCCCAATAAACTAATCCAAATATTCCAAGTGGAACAAGCCCTGGTACAATACCATCTAAAATAGCTTGTAATGTAGTTGCTGTTTTACCAACACCAACTGGAATATTAAGTGTTAAATAAACCATTTCTGCAGTCATGGATCCTGCAACCATTAAACCTATTATTGCAGCCCCATAAGTAAGTAATTGCATCGAACCAGATTGTTCTAATTTTTTTAAGAAACCTGTACCAAGATTATATCCAAGGAATGTACCTGCATATCTCATTAGAAAATGCGGAACATTGAAGATTAGTAGATATAGTATTACGCCCAAGAAATTTCCCTGAATTGCAAGAGATGTTCCAATACCTGTACCTAAAACTCTAAGAGTTCCCCAAAAGAAACTATCTCCGATTCCTGCCAAAGGACCCATCATTGCAGTTTTTACAGTTGCAATCTGATCTACATCAAAATCTGGATTTGTTGCATTTTCCAATTCCTGTGCAGCCGTAATTCCTAATGGGAAAGTAATAATAAATGGAGTTGTATTGTAAAATTCCATATGTCTTACCATAGCATCCCTCAATTTTTCTGGATCATTTTTATATATTTTTTTCAGAACAGGTAATATTGCATAGCAATATCCTAAGCTCATCTGTCTTTCATAGTTCCATGTAAATTCCATTGGAATAGAGCGCAGGAATACTTTCTTTAAATCACTCTTTGTAATTGTATTATTTGAATCTGGACTTGTAATAATATCCGTTAACAACTTAGAATTCATCGAAATCTCCTCTCGTATTTGCTACTTTTTGTATATTACTCATATTCTTCTCAATTCCAACAAGTACAACTGCAAGGATGACTGCAAAAATAGCTACACCAGTTGTCCCGACTCCTAGCAATTTCACAAAGAAGAAACCCAAGAAGAAGAATACTACTACTTTTCTATTCATGATCATCTGTGCTAACATCGCAAAACCTAATGCTGGAAGCAATCCTCCTGCAATACCAATTCCATCAATAATAAATTTAGGTAACATGTTAATTAGAGATACAACCGCATCTGATCCAAAATAGAATGCTAGTGGTGTAATAGGAACAAATATTAATTTTGGAATAAATCCAGTTAACCAATATTCTCTTTCAAACTTTTTAACATCACCTGCCGCCGCATATTTGTCACATCTGTGTAAGAACCATAATCCTAAAGGCGTGCCAAGAGTACCAATGGCCTGTCTTGCAGCCGCAATTGGATAAGAAAGTGCAAGTGCTGTTTCTGGTCCCATTCCAGCTTCAATTGCAAATGCAGTTCCTAAAATTGTTCCAGAAGTCATATCAGGTGGTATATAAGCACCAATTGAAACAGCGCCAACATATGCCAGTTCCAACGTAGCCCCCATTATAACTCCCTGGGTAAAGTTACCCATTATTAGCCCTGTCATTGCGCCAAGAACAATTGGTCTATTGATCAAACTTGTTCCAAACATTGTATGACATCTAGCTACTATTACAAGTAAAGTAATTAAAAGTGTTTGTATCGCAATCATTATTTTTCTCCTATCTATAAATTATTTAAAACACTTTGTCCATTAATTTCTGGCTCGCTAGGAATCATCTGAATATTCAGTTTTATTCCTTCTTTGCACAATTCTTTCAACAATTCAACTTCATCATCTGTTGCATATACTGCTCTTGAAAGTTTCTTTTTGTTTGTAGCAGATTTAGTACCGCCTAAATTTATATTTTTAATATTGCATTGGCGTGCAAGAATTGATGCTCCTTCAATTGTATCGGTTACAATAAATAATTTATATTTATCAGTAACTCCAGAATTAATAGCTTTGACCGAATCATCAATTGTCTTAATAACCAATTTTATTCCAGGTGGTCTTGCTATTTTTACAGTAGTAAGACGAAGTTCATCATTCAACAAGCTATCACTTGCCAACAAAATACAATCTGCTCCAAGAAATGATGACCATGAAAAGGCAACTTGACCATGAAGCAATCGATGATCTACACGTAGATTTTTAATCATTTGTTTACCTCCTTTCTTTTTAAAATTCTTCACTTTCAAATTTCTCATCAGAAATCAATTCATTACAATAAATAATCCCTTTTTTAGCTTCTTCCACTAAACGAGGTATTTGACTGCTAATTGGTTCATCTGGACTACCTAAGCACAACCCGATAACTAGCAGAAGATTTATGCCTGTAACTAAGTGACAATTATCTTTTTTACATAAATCCAACAATTCGTTATTCACACTTCCCCCAAACATGTCAGTCATTATGATGATTTCGTCTTCTTTAGAAATCGAATCAATTTTCCTGATTATTTTTTCTTTAAAATGCTCATAATCCCCTGTTTCCTCCTCAATATATGCATTATAGAAGTTTAAGTTTTCAATCTTCCCAACAATAAGCTCTAACGCACTTGTCATTCCTTCAGCAAGATGCGAATGAGAAGCAATAATAAAATGTCTCATTTTTCCTCCTTTACTCTTTTACTATTTGGTATACTATGTAATCCACTTTGCACTTTTAATATACTACTCTAGTATTTATGATGCAACTATTTTTTAATATTTTTATTTAATTAGTTAATTCTCAACTTAAATGCAACACCTTGTAGCTTTTACCTGAGATATGTTAAATTTTGAGTACGTCTATATCTGTTGCATGTCTTCAGAAAGGAGCTTTGCATATGACAAGCAAACATTTTGATTATAATGACAGATGTACTATCCTACTTGGAATCAAGTCATGCAAATCTGTTCGTGCTATTGCACATTCTCTTGACTGCTCACCTTCATCTGTATTTCGTGAACTTCAGAGAAACAGAGTACTTGATGAGCCAAGCTATTACCACAGTAAGATGCTGGAGTGTCTCCGTGGATTTGTAACGGATGTATCAATTTCAGGTCCTGTAAAAAAATTAAAATATAGATATGATCCATCCATTGCACAGCAGGCGTATAAGAAGTCTCCTCATGAGTCTCGTAGAAAGATTCGTACTGGTTCTTCCGGACTCGCACATATTGACCATATCATTACTCCACTGATACGCGATAACGGTCAGAGCGTTGCTCATGTATTTCATTCTCATTCTGAATCATTAGGTATTTCAAGGTCTACTCTGTATCAGTACATCGATGATAACCGCCTGACAGTTAGAAACATTGATTTTCCTGCCCGTGTCAGATATCCAAAACACACAAAAACCAGACGTGGAGACAACTCTTTCATTTACAGCCAGAAATACCGTGAAAATCATGATTATACTGCCTTCCAGGCGTATCTGGAGAAGAATCCCAAAGTATCTGTCGTAGAAATGGATACAGTAGAAGGGATCAAAGGAAAAAGTCACAAGGTGCTGCTTACACTGAATCATATTCAGAAAGCAATTAGATTTGGTGCATATGCTACCATACTTACAGACAATAAATCTGAATTCAAGAATGCAGAAGCTATTGAAAAGTGTGAATCACACAGGATAAACAGATCTCATGTATTCTACTGTGATTTCTAGAGCTTCCCAGCAGAAAGGGCGTATTGAAAAGAACTATGAATACATTCGAAGATTCATTCCACAAGGAAAATCATTTGATACTATGAGTCAAGAGGACATCAACCGAATGATGTCACATATCAATTCAGTGAAGAGAGATTCATTGGGAGAAAAATCGCCATTTGAATGTCTCAACAGGAAGTATTTGAACGCAATAAAAAAACTTGGTCTGAAGTACATCTCATCTGGTGATGTTATTCTCAAACCAAGTCTTTTCTAAAAGATAAACAACAGGCAATAGATGTCCATAACCACTAAGACTGTTGCATTTACTTGAGATGTTACATTTACCTTGGAACTCAAGCATTCACATTTTTTACATTTACATTTTAATATTAATCCCATTGCTTCCTACCATCTATATTTCATTTTCCGATTTATCTATTTCTTATATTTTTTCTGAATCTTAAAATATGAAGCAACCACACCAAGAATAAGCACTATTTCTGCAAAAGTCATGAACACAAAGATAGATGAATCTAGTATGCAAAACAATGCAAAAACACATGCCAGTTCCAATATACAAGCTGCAGCAATCCATAAAATTAGAGATTGCAAGATTGTGTCTTTTTACGTCATCTACAATTGAAGAAACATACTGCTTTTGTTACGAACATTCACACTAATCATCAGAAAGATAAAAGTTGGAATGCTACAAATAATTAATTTCATCAGCATAATATTACCTATTTATTTTCTACTTAAAGTATGCATAAATGATCAATGGCAATGAAACTTTTTTTGCTGGAAGCAAGTTTATTTTCAATGTACAATCAGCCTCTACCATGTTTGCTCACAAAAAAAAACTGTTAGTTTTCCAGAAGACAGAAAATTAACAGTTTGCTTTTTCTTCATTATTATATTTCTTATTTTTGATAAATCAGTTCTTTCTGCATATCAACTGCATTTAATAACATGCAATCAATCACTTTGGTAATTCTTCTAGTATCCATTTACCATTGTCATACGCAAATCTTGCTATTGATGCATTCGGTATCAATGTTGCTAATATATCAGGATTCTTTCTTTCAAGTTCGTCAAGATCTTTGGTACTATACATACTTTTGGAAGAAACCTTAAATGAAATCCACACATCCATTGTCTTATTCCTGAATTAATCCATTCCTTAAAAATAGATAAAATCAAAACATTTCATCATTTCAATTTCACCAAGCTTAGAAAAACTTTTCAGTTTGAATTAATCTGACTCATTCAGGAAGCTGGTGGATTAAAGAAACCTGAAGAAAAGAACAGACTTTATAAGAATAATCCAAAAGGATTCTATGTCTATGCCAAATTCAAATCAGATGACAATGATTCCAACAATGCTTCATCCAATAAAAATAGTAAAGATATTCAAGGCTGCGTAAACTACTTCATTCGCTATGCTGGAAGGCCTGCCATGGCTGAAAGCAGAATCACAGAATACAATAAAAAATCAAAGACTGTCAGCTGGTTCTACAATAATCATAAGTATGAAAAACGTCATGACGTCACAGATAATGTGATTGATTTTATAAACCGTCTTATTATACATATACCGGACTATCATTTCTTAACAACTCGATATTATGGATTCTATGCCAATGCATCTAAGAAAACATTGGACAAAGTTCATGCACTTCTTGGAATCAAAAAGAATAAAAATTATTCTCGTGAAACTAGAAAAAAGAAATTAAAAAACAGACTCAATAAATCCAGATACCGCACACGCTTGATTGATTCTTTTAACAGAGACCCAATCCAATGTAAATGTAAAGCCACAATGCAGTATACTTATACATAATCCATTCAAGGATAAAAGAAATGACAGAACATACAGAAAAAAATGTATTGATGAAATGCACAAAATGCGGTTACGAAGAAGAAGTACCTAGATGGTTGATCGATGAATTATTTCCAAATGAACCTGAAGAAAACTATATGATGCACTGCCCTGAATGTGATCATAAAATGATTGTTAAAAAAATAATTCAACAACTAAAGACAAATACAAAATGTTGGCTATTATGATAGCCCTTTTTGTCGTTCCTGATAACCCACAAATTGTGATGATTCGATAGTTTTTTTACATATCGTATTTCCCTGTTCCGAAACCAAAATCTTAATATATAAGAAATACCGAGAACATTTAATGATTCTCGGTATTATTATTGTAGTAATACAATGCACCTAATAAATTAGCGTCATTGTTGAATTTACACGCCTGTATCTCAGGCATTTCTATAGTAGAAAACCACGTCTTCATACAGTTCATGTTTTCTTTTATACACTCAATTAGTTTCGGTTGTGCCGATATTCCTCCACCAATCAAGATTGTATCCACATCTAACAACAATTGAATATTACTCAACATCCAAGCTAGATTACTACAATACGCATTAAATCCAGCATATATTTTTTCCTCATCGAGATGATTAAATAATTCTTTCCCTGTTAAACCCGTCGTTCGTTCGAGACCATCTTTTCCAAAATAAGCAGCCATCGTATTCTTATATGTCTTCTCTGTATCCATATGTGCATCTGAATATTCTCCAGCTAATAAATGTGAACCTTCATACACCTTATGATCAATTACGATTCCCATTCCTATATATGTACCTAACACAACAACAAGTGCATTTTTAGAATCTTGTAAATTTCCAAAGCCAAGCTCCGCCCACGTTGCACATCTGCCATCATTTTCTAAAGTAACCCTACAATTCTTTATCCTCATAATTTCTTCTTTCAAAGGATAATCCGAAAGAAAAGAAAGTTTACCTGTTATATAAGCTTTTGAATGATCTTCATTCATAATCCCCGGCATACTAATGGCGATCCCACTATAATCAAAAGGCAAAGAACATATCGACTCTACAATATCTTGTGTCGTTTTTGGTGTTGTATAGTCCCCTTTTTGAAGAAAGCACCCCATATCATCACATAAGCCATATTTAATATTAGTACCACCAATGTCAATTGTTAATATCATAATTTATTAGATGTTGAAATCGTGTAACTATATAAATCGCCACGATAGTAACACATCGTATACTCCATTTTTCTTCCTTTTTTATCAAAGGAAATACGCTTACGCGCTAACACAGGCTGGTCCTTACGTATTTTTAAAGCTAAGCACACTTCTTCACTTGGATTTACTGCTGAAAATTCTTCATCAATACGTGCTGGAGAGCCAATCACTTCATATACGGATTGTGTATGTTCTCGTAAATCTAAAGGTAAATCCAAATCCAACGGAAAATAAGATACAAAATAAACCAAAAGAACATCGTCAGCTGTACGAACTCTTCGTACACAATACATCATTTCTTCTGGTAATCCAAACAATTCACGCGTTTTATCATTTGGAATTTCTTTTGTAATGTGGAAAGCTTGGGTTCCAGGCACTCTACCCAGTGCAGTCATTTCATCTGTAAAACTACGGATATGAGATAACTCCTCTTTAATTTTAGGTCGAAACGTTACAAACGTACCTTTTCCACGACCTCGTTTTACCATACCCTCTTGCTCTAACTCTAAAATTGCTTGTCGAGCCGTAATTCTTGAAACATCATAAATCTGTTGAATTTCCATTTCACTATCAACGCGATCGCCCAAAGACAAAACTCCATTCTGGATATCTTCTTTGTAGAACCCCTTAATTTGTTTATAATAAGGAAGATGACCAGACGTTGTATCCAATTTATGCATAATATGATCTCCTTAATAACATTTGTTATAACAATTATAGGTTATTTCTTCTCTGCTTGTCAATTTCAATCCATTCATCTAATGTCATTGGAACATAATCACTGTACATACAAAAACAGTTTATCAATTGACATGGCACAGTTTCTAATTGTCCATCACCAATTCGTGGATGTGTTTGTTTCTGAACATAGTCTTGGTATGCATCTAAAAACTGCTGATCCTGCGTTTTATGAATATGCCCATGCAGCATAAAGGTTTTTGGTTTTCCACTCTCATCTCTACGATATTGCCCATTATAACAAGCAATCGGATAATGAGATAAAACTACTTTTCGCTTATTTTCATTTAACTCCGCATAATCTTTGATCCATTCAAAACGAGATACATCAAAATTTTTATCCTCTAAAAAACGATCATGATTCCCTCGAATCAAATAAATCTTTCCCTTTAATTCATCCAAAATATCCATTGTCTCTTTCGCATTTCCCCACGAGAAATCCCCAAGCACAACAACTTCATCATTTTTTCTTACCTTACTATTCCATTGATCAATCATATATTCATTCATTTGATCAATATCTTCAAATCCTCTTTGATCCATTTTTTCATTTAAGGAACGATGAAAAAAATGTGTGTCTGCAATATAATAACGCATCTATTAGCTCATCCTTTCAATAAGAAAATAGCGGAAAACCCGCTATTGTGTCATACACGCAAATCCTTCTGTTTTATAAACATTCTGCGTCTTTTTTAAACTTACATAATCCGATTTGGCTTCTCCCTTATCCAACAAACCATTCTCAATCAGTGTATCAATATCTGCAGTTTTGAAATTCATTTCAACCGTAACTTCAACCTGCTCTTCTTTTAATTGCGTAGAAACATGAACTCCTTCAATTGAATTATATTTCTCATCCAAAGATGAATTTATCTTAGCTTGAATCTGTTCAGAATTCATATCATCTGTTATACCTAAATCCGAAAAATTCATCGCAAAGACTTGTGTCATTTTTTGGATTTTATCCCCCTTCGCTTCAAAAGTAACCTGTTGCGAAGAATCATTTTTACAATCAATCACTGTTGTTTTATTCACTTTTTTTGTTGTAACAGGCGCCTTATTTGCAGATTTTGTCTTCTGATCTGTTATATCACTCAATTTCGTACAGCCACATAAAAGTAAGCTTACACATAACAAATATTGAATTCGCATAAGTATACCCCCTTACGGAATCCATTTTATCATGAAATCAAATGTTCATCCACAAAGTTTGTCAGTTCACTCAACCCTTTTTCAAATAAAGAGCTGTCTTGGGCAAGGCCTAACCGAAAATAATACTCTTTATCAAAGCATGAGCCAGGAACAAAGAAAATTCCTTTTTCCACAAGCAACAATTTCGCAAAGCTCTCACTCTTTAACTCAAAACCATATTTTAGAAAACACACCGTACCCCCCTTAGGTAAAATACATTCAAAGTTTGGATTGCACTTCAACCATTCCGTTACAATTTTTTTATTTTTCAAAATTATACTTTTAGCTCTATCAATCAATACATCCCTATGTTTCAAAGCTATAAGCCCTAATTTATCCACCAATGGCCCTGTTGAAATCATGGAGTAATCCCGTCTAATATTGATTTGATGAATCACATCTTCATTCGCCTTTACCCAGCCAAGTCTTAATCCTGCAAGTGAAAAGACTTTACTTAAGCTAGATGTTGATATTCCTTTTTCATATATATCACTGATTGAAAGTTCATCATTTAAACCACGATAAACCTCATCACAAAGAATATAAATATCATTCACTCTACACAAGTCAATAAGACGCATCAGAAATTGTTTTGAATACTCCGTACCTGTTGGATTAGAAGGATTATTTAAAATAATCATTTTCGTATTTGAATTGATATATTGTTCAAAAGATTCAATGTCCACTTGCCAATCACTTTCATACAATTCGATTTCATGAACCTTACATCCAATTGATCTAGGAATATCGACAAACTGCTGATAGCCAGGAACAACTGTGATAACTTCATCCTCTTTTTCCAACAATGTATTCATCACTAATTCATTTGCCTGCAAACAACCTTGTGCCGTCGTAACATTATCAACTGTCCCATGCTTATATAATGTTAAAATAGCTTTTTTTAAATCAATATCTCCAGTAATTTGTCCATAATCGAGGGTAAGGCCTTTAAAATCCAATGATTCTAAATCTAATAATTCTTGTAACGTCAAAGCTTTAACACAAGTATCCGTCAAATTATAGACGGCATCATTTTCGTAATCATTCATCCATTGTTCCACTTTGAAATCTGGCAATCTCATTCGTAGAACACTTTGCTCAAGAAGTCCTTAGCTCGATCCGATTGAGGATTTTCGAAGAATTTTTCACTTGTATTTTCTTCAACAATTTCTCCTTGATCCAAAAAGACAACTCGAGTTCCTACCTTTCTCGCAAACCCCATTTCATGTGTAACCACTACCATTGTCATTCCTTGTTTTCCAAGATCTTTCATAACCTCAAGTACTTCCTTGATCATTTCAGGATCCAATGCACTTGTTGGTTCATCAAACAACATGATATCTGGATTCATACACAAAGCTCTGGCAATCGCAACACGCTGTTTTTGTCCACCCGATAAATTATTAGGATATGCATCTTTTTTATCTAATAACCCTACTCTCTCTAAATATTTCAAGGCTATTTTTTCAGCTTCTTCATCCGTTTTATTTAACACCTCAACTTGAGCTAATTTACAATTTTGTAAAACCGACATATTCGGAAACAAATTAAAGTGTTGAAACACAAATCCCATGCGATTTCTTTGTTCACGAAATTTCTTCTCATCTTCCGGATTCATCCATTCATCATCCAAATAAATCTTTCCCGTATCCACATGCTCTAATCCATGAATGCATCTCAACAATGTACTTTTACCAGATCCACTTGGACCAATCAAAGAAATAATATCTCCTTTGTTGACCTCTAAGCTTACATTCTTTAGGGCACGTGTCTTATCAAATTTTTTCGAAACATTCTCTACTCTAATCACTTACAGCCAACCTCTTTTCCACTTTACTTCCAATATAAGAAACAATGCATGTCATAATCAAATAGAATATAGCCGCAAGCATATATGGAGACATAACATCATAATATTCTGCCCCAATCACTTGAGCTCCTTTTAAAAGTTCTACAGCACCAATACAACTAATCAATGAACTATCTTTTATTAATGTAATAAATTCACTGATCAATGGTGGAATCACACGTTTAAATGCCTGAGGCAAAATAACAAGCTTCATAGTCTTCCAGTTCGATAATCCTAAAGTTTCACATGCTTCCCATTGCCCTTTGTCTACGCCATTAATACCTGAACGAAGCAATTCAGTTTGATAGGCTCCAGAGTTGATGCTCAAGGCAATCATACCAATCATGATTGGATTGATTCTTAAAACATTACCTGTAAAAGCTGTATAAATAGATGGAATTACGGAAAATATAATCAGTATCTGTAATAATAGTGGAGTTCCACGAATAATTGTGACATACACGAAAGCTATAGCTCTAGGCACCTTGTGTTTGCTTCTTCTTCCGCTTGCGCCTAAGATTCCCAATACTAAACCAATTAAAAGGGAAAGCGCTGCAATCGCAACCGACAACAGCGCACCCTTTGCTAAATAGAGTATATTCTCTAATGTAAACACCTGATCAATCGCAACAAACATACACTTTCCTCACTTTTCCTTTACTTTGTTTCTAATGGAGATAAATCATATTTTTTACACAACTTAGCATAATCATCGCTAGCCAAGAATTTCTTGATACATTTATTAATTTTTTTAATAACATCCTTATTTCCTTTTTTCGCAATGATATAGTTTTGTTCATCCATCAAGGATTCATCTAACATTTTAAATTCGCCACTCGTTACATAGTTTTTCGCTACACCCAAGTCAACAATAGCTGCATCATATTGATTTGCACTTAATGCATTCATAATGTCTTGTACATTCTTTAATCCAGTTACTTTAGCATCCTTAACTTCTTTTGCGGCAGCCTCACCAGTAGCTCCAGTTTGAGCAACTAAAGATTTACCTTCTAAATCAGAAGTAGAAGCAATATCTGAATCTTTTGGAACCACTGCCACCTGACTTGAACCTAAATATGGATCTGACCATTCCACTTTACGTTTTGAATCATATGTAAATCCAGAAATACCTACATCAATTTGGTCTCCTTGAATTTGAGTAATGATATTATCAAAATCCATCTTCTTCATTTCTAATTTATAAGTAACTCCTTCTTCTTCACTTAAATATTCTTCAAAGCATTTCATCATATCTGGATCAAATCCAACGATATCCCCCTTTTTATTTTCTGATTCATAAGGAGCATAATCCGGAGAAATTCCTACCGTTAAAACCTTTTCATCATTTGATGCTGAACCACTTGAACATCCTACCATTGTCAAAGCTGTTAAAGCTGCCATTCCTAGTTTAATAATTTTTTTCATTTTATATTCCTACCTTTCTCTGTATGCAAATCAAAAATTAAAACTTTATTATTACGTCGATCACTTTCCATTCACACACACCCTTTCTAATAAAAAAACGCCCAAACATATTGGACGTTATATACGCGGTACCACCAAATTTCCATCTGCCTATGCAGATGACACCTCATTCTTAACGCGAATTCACGATTTAGCCTCAAACTCTTCGACCAAATAACTCCAAGACACGTTCCAAAAGTTTTTTCAATAACTCACACCTACCGTTATCTCTCTTAAGAAAAATTACTTTTGTACTTCTTCTTTTCTTTGTCTATGCAAACTATTATATTCATTTTCTGAAATCTTGCAACATAAAAATGAAATTATTTTACATTTATTTACATTAAAAAAGCTTCCCTACACGGAAAGCATTCTCCTTATTTACTTTTGTTGAGAAAACTCGTTTAAAGCTTCGATTGTTTTTTCGTATTGCTTTTTTACTTCACCAAACAGCTGCAACCCTTCCTCTAAGTTACCTGCCCGTAAGCTTTCAGTAATATCAAAACTTGGTTTATACAAATGATTAAAGCCCAAATTCATGCATACACCCTTTAAAGTATGCGCTGCACGAAATGCGATATCCACTTGTTTTTCATTCAATGCAGTTTCCAATTCTTGAAAGCTTGTGTCTTCTCTAAATTTTAACGCAAACTTTTTAATCATAGCCTCACTTGGCAAACGTTTAATAACATCTTGATAATTTGCGCCCATCTTTTCATAGCATTCTTCTATCGTCATGTTTCATTCTCCTATAATATAACTATATATTCATTATATCGTTTTATTTAAAGTGTTAATATAATCTATTATATTCTATATTCTAACCAAAGAAAAAGCAATATAAAAAGGAAGTGAAACACTTCCTCATTAGTTCTTTAATGCTTGTAATGGAGCTGGAATTCTTCCGCCACGATTAATCATAACGTCATTTGAAATTTGAGAAATTGGCATAACAGGACCTGCGCCTAATAAACCACCAAAATCCAATTCATCCCCAACATCTTTTCCAATAGCTGGAATCACACGAACGGCTGTCGTTTTTGTGTTAACCATACCGATTGCCGCTTCATCCGCAATAATTCCTGAAATAACACTTGCACTTGTTTCTCCTGGAATTACGATCATATCCAATCCAACACTACATACAGCGGTCATTGCTTCTAATTTTTCTAATTTTAAAGCACCTGTTCTAGCTGCATGAATCATACCCGCATCTTCACTTACAGGAATAAAGGCACCAGATAAACCACCCACATTACTTGTTGCCATAACGCCACCTTTTTTGACTGCATCATTCAACATAGCTAAACATGCCGTAGTACCATAAGCGCCACATGTTTCCAATCCCATTTCTTCTAAGATATAAGCAACACTATCTCCAACAGCTGGAGTTGGAGCTAAAGACAAGTCTACGATTCCAAAAGGAACCCCCAATTTTTCACTCGCAACGGTTCCAACCAATTGTCCCATACGTGTAATCTTAAATGCAGTACGTTTGATCAAATCTGCAATTTGATCCATACGCAATGATTTATCTGCCTTACTTAATACGGCACGTACAACACCAGGTCCAGATACACCAACGTTAATTACGCAATCGGCTTCTCCTACGCCATGGAAGGCTCCCGCCATGAATGGATTGTCTTCAGGAGCATTACAAAATACAACCAATTTTGCAGCACCTAAACAATTATCATCTTTTGTAGATTCTGCGCAACTTTTAACAATTCGTCCCATCTGTGCTACTGCATCCATATTAATACCTGCTTTTGTACTACCCACATTTACGCTCGCACAAACATGTTGAGTTTTAGCTAAAGCTTCTGGAATTGATTCAATCAATTCTCTATCTCCTGCCGCATATCCTTTTTGTACCAACGCAGAATATCCACCAATAAAATCTACACCTAACTTTTGTGCGCATCGTTCTAAAGTCAAGGCATACTCAACTGGATTTCCACCTGAGCAAGCTACTAACATCGCAATAGGTGTTACACTGATTCGTTTATTTACAACAGGAATACCATATGTCTTGCTAAAATCATTACCTACTTTAACTAAGTCCTTCGCTAAGCGGCAAATCTTTTCTTCCACCTTTTGACATGATACATGAATATCTGGATCCATACAATCTAATAAGCTAATGCCCATTGTGATTGTACGAATATCTAAATATTCTTCATCAATCATCTTAATTGTTTCTAAAATTTCATTTGTCTGCATACAAATACCTCATTAAATCTTGTGCATAGAATTGAAAATATCCTGGTGCATGCAACGAATGACTAGATTTTTTTCTTTTCCTAAAACTTCCATCTTATCTGCAAATTCATCTAAAGGAATACTCATCTTATCGATATCCACGATCATTGTCATCGTAAACATAGAATCTACAATTGTTTGTGTTACATCTAATACATTCAAATTATGGTCTGCACATTCATTTGCGATCAACGCTAAAATGCCGACCTTGTCTTTTCCAATTACACTAATAACTGCCTTCATAATATTTTCTCCTTCTTACAATTTAATTTCGCACTTCTCATAACGAATAAGTTCATATGGTTCATACGCATCTTGGATTCCCTGCACATTTACATCATATTCACTTGGCATAAAGGATACCTTATTTTGTTGATTTAGACAATCCTTAATAATTTGACTCTGCTCTTTTGTCAAAGTTTTTGACTTTTTGAAGCAGATTTCATTCGTTTTGTTTACTAAAATAATATCTACATCTAAACAATCTGCCGCAAACAAATGATCTTTCCAATCACATTCCTGAACATTAAAATAAAAATCACTGTTGTCGATATCTCCACCCTCAAGTACAAATATCGCAATATCATTTGTGTAACAAAAATGAAGATCGATTCCACTATTCAACATTTCAATTTCCTCCTGTGTCCAATCTTCATCTTTTATTACTAACATAAAACGGTTTTCTACATAGTCCATGATGGCACCAAAATCGATGTCATACGCAAATTTTTCTTTATTACTCATATATTTATTATAAAGATTATCTTAAGAAAAAGCGAATCAATTTCTCATTGATTTTAGTATAGGGCTGATAGCGCATCGGTAAATCAATAATTCTTTTCTTGTCCACAATACTTTTCGTATGACTAAACGTTTCAAATCCACGCTTTCCATGATAAGATCCCATACCACTTTCACCAACACCGCCAAAGCCCATATTGCTCGTAGCTAAATGAATCACAACATCATTAATACAGCCACCCCCAAATGAAACTTCACTAATAACTTTTTTAGATACCTGTTTATTCTTTGTAAAAATATATAAAGCCAAAGGACTTGGCATAGAATTGATTTTATCAATAATCGAATCTAAATTTGAATATGTAAGAATTGGCATAATTGGTCCAAATATCTCTTCCTGCATGACAGAATCCGACCAACTTACATAATCCATAACTGTTGGTTCAATTTGTAAGTCATGATATTTTCCTCCATATACAACTTTTTCTGAATCAATCAAACCTAAAATTCTCTTACAATGCTTTTCATTAATAATATAACCATAATCATCTAAGCTTGCATATTGACGTTTTATTTCTGATATTACGCACTCAACAAATCTATCCTTTATTGATTCATGTACCAACATATAGTCGGGGGCTACGCAGGTCTGCCCACAATTCAAATATTTACCAAATACAATTCTTCGAGCAGCCAATTGAATATCTGCATCTTTATCTACAATACAAGGACTTTTTCCACCTAATTCCAAGGTAACTGGAGTTAAATACTGACTTGCTTTATTCATAACAATTTTTCCAACACGTTTTGATCCTGTGTAGAAAATATAGTCAAATTTTGAATCTAACAATTTAGAACTCACTTCACTATCCCCAAGCACACAAGTCACATATTCTGGATCAAAATACTCTTTTATCATGTCACTAATAACTCGCGATGTATGTGGACTAAATTCACTAGGCTTTAATACAACTGTATTTCCTGCTGCAAGTGCATCTATTAACGGATCAATAGACAATAAAAAAGGATAGTTCCAAGGACTAATCACTAATACCACGCCATAAGGACTTGGTTTTTCAAAGCTACGAGATAGAAACTGTGATAAAGGCGTATATACAGTTTTCTCTTTTGAAAACTTACGAATGTGCTTTTCCATATAAGTTAACTCACTTAAAGCTAACCCAACCTCACACATATAGGTTTCAAAATTTGATTTTCCCACATCCCTTTTAATTGCTTCATTGATTCGATCTTCATAATTCAAAATAGCTTTTCTTAAAGTCCTTAATGCATTAATCCTAAAATCTAAATTTAGGGTTTTATGCTGATTATAAAATACTCTTTGTTTTAAAACGATTGGATCCATACTCAATCCTCCACTACTAAATCATACACTTTTTCTAACTCTTTTACACTCCACAAAACAGGAACTGGATACAGTGGATTGGCTTCATGATCCGCATATACTGCCAATTCATGTATATCCGATTTCTTTAATTCACTAAATGTAGATGAGATGCCAAAATGCTTCTTCATTAAAGTGATTTGTTCAATAAAACGCTCAGCACCAACCTTATAAGAATCCTTCGCATTACAGATGCCACAATGCAGAGCCATTTCATAGAGTTTCTTATACACACTTTCTCCATATTGTTTCAATACAACATCAAGTAATGTCGCATTAGCTAGTCCATGCGCAATATTATATTTACCACCTAATGAATGAGCAACTGCATGCACATATCCTACATAAGATACTGTAAAGGCATGTCCTGCATAATAAGCAGCATCGAGCATATTGCTTCTAGCTTCTAAATCATTTCCATCTTCATACACCTTATATATATTCTCAAAAATTAGTTTTGTAGCCTTTAACGCATATTCACGCGTCTTCTTTGTGGTCGAATTACCAATATAAGCCTCAATCGCATGGGTTAATGCATCCATCCCTGTACATGCCGTAACAAATGGAGGCAAAGATAATGTGGGCTTAGGATCTAAAACTGCATAGTCAGGAATCAAATAAAAATCATTGATTGCATATTTATGACGTGTTTTTGAATCTACAATGACAGCCGCAAGAGTTGTTTCACTTCCTGTTCCAGCTGTGGTAGGTACACAAATAAGTAGTGGTAGTTTCTTCCATATCTTTAAAATCCCCTCCATCTTAGATAATGGTCTCCTTGGACGGGCAAGTCTAGCACCAACGGCCTTAGCACAATCCATGCTAGATCCTCCGCCAAAACCAATTAAAGCCTGACAATTCGAAGACAAATATAAGTTTTTTGCTTCTTCTACATTATCACTCGTTGGATTGGCAACCGTCTTATCATAAATAACATACTCTATAGAATGATGATCCAAGTGTTCACACATACGATCCAATATGCCTAACTGATGCACAGTCGCATCCGTAATAACCATGACTTTAGAGATATGATTATCCATACATACATGAGAAATCAAAGATGTACTCTTCAATATTTTTGGAGTTCGATAAGGCAAAACAGGAATCACAAGTTTAAAACATTTCTGAAAAATTCGACAATATATTTTCTTGAACGTATTCATAAAGTACCTCCGTTTAGTTAACTTTGTATACTTTATATTTATTTGTTTACTTTGTCAACTATAAAAAATATGGACACATTCATGTCCATACCTTTATGCTTTCATCAATAGCCTTTCAATCGATTCTTCACTTACTGAGAAGATGGATGCGATACTTGAAATACTGAATCCTTTGTCTACCATCGTTTGATACATCTCAAGTTCTTTTTTCTCGCTGCCTTGTTCTATTCCTTTTCTTATTCCTTCAGCTTCCCATTCCTTTGACTTTACTTCCAGCCATCTCTTTTCAGCTTCACACATCTCAATTTCCTCCTTTTCCTCTAATTCCTTTAAATCCAGCCATTCTACATCCGTCAATGTCTTCACTACCTTTAATACGCTACTTTTCACAACCCCAAAGTCATTTATTGCTCCTTCATAAATAGACTGATCATAAATACTTCGACATATGTAGAATAGATTATGTACGTCTTCTTCATTAAAATTATATGAAGTCTTTCCTGTGATTTCAATCAGATTCATTTGGTAGTCATGGAAATAGGATTTGAATCTCTCATCCACATCCACGAGTTCAGATAATTGCCTAGCTGCACGCCAAGGCCTTTCTCCTGTATAAAATACTAGAATGTGTACCATGGGTAGTTTTTCTTCTACCTTATTCTTCTTTAACTTCTTTAACATTCGGTCATAAGCTACAAACTCATATGTTGCAGCCCTTACAACCATCGAAGCATCCACACAACTTTGATTCTCAATAATGAATGCACTATAAAGATTTCCATCATTGTACTTACGTATGACATCCACATGCTTTTCTAGATTCATATGCGAATCATTCATCTCTGAATCAAGCTCTTCACAATTCTTAGCTTTAAAAACTTTTTCTCCATTAAAGAAGTACGCATTAAAGAAATCGACAAAATAGGCATTGTTTTCTAGAAACTCCTTCATCGTTTTGTCTTTTGATTTATTCATGTGTTTGAATCACCTCCTATCTCATATACGAAATAAATAGAGGTTTTTCTAAATTTTGATAATTTCACATAATTAATCCTGATTTCACAATATTTACCAAAGTTATACTAAATTTATGACAACATGGAATGTTATTCTATAGATGTCTTAAAGATAAGACAAATGAATATAGAAATAAACCAATATTCATATCTCTCTCCTAAAAAAATAATAATAAACAAAAAAAGAAGCCATTCTAGACGCCAACACTAGAATGGTTTCTTTTATGCTTCAAATTCTTTTGTATATTCATTATCAATCGCAAAGGAATGATCCATTGGACCAGAACCCTTACCTAAATCCAACATCGCATTCAATGCTCCGGAAATATAATCTTTTGCACGTTCTACAGAAGCATCTAAATCAAACCCCTTTGCAAGGTTTGATGCGATTGCACTCGATAAAGTACACCCTGTTCCATGTGTATTGGGATTATTAATACGCTTACCTTTAAACCCTGTATATGAATTGTTTCTATACAATAGATCATTCGCATCATTAATTTGATGTCCGCCCTTAACTAAAGTACCACATCCAAATGTTTCGCTTATCTTCTTAGCCGCTTCTACCATAGTCATTTCATCCGTGATTTTCATTTCAGAAAGTACTTCTGCCTCCGGAATATTTGGTGTAATCAATGTAGCTAAAGGCAACAATTCTTTTTTCAATGTTTCAATCGCATCCTCACTAATCAATCTCGCCCCACTTGTAGCTACCATGACAGGATCCACCACAATATTTATCGCATCATATTCCCTTAACTTTTGTGCAATCACCTCAATTAATTTTGAGCTTGAAACCATTCCAATCTTTACCGCATTCGGATAAATATCCGTAAATACTGCATCTAGTTCTTGTGCTAAAAATTCAGGTGTTACATCCATAATTCCGGTTACTCCTAATGTGTTTTGAGCTGTCAATGCTGTTATAGCACTTGTCGCAAATACACGGTTTGCGCACATCGTCTTGATATCTGCTTGAATACCAGCTCCTCCACTCGAATCACTTCCCGCAATCGTCAATGCACTTTTCATTTAAATCTCTCCAATCTTTTATTTTAATCACTTTAAATCCAGCTTTTTTTGCTGCACTTATACAATAGTCTGCATCTTCAAACACAAAAATGTTTTCTGGTTTTTGTTTCAAGATATCTGCACATGCCAAATAAAAATCTGAATCGTCTTTTGCCTTATTTACTTTAGAACAAGTCACAACGGCTTCAAAATATTCTAGAACATCTAATCGCTTTAATGCCACTTTTACAAGTTCTTCATCACAGCTAGTCCCAATCACATTGACTGAATCATAATTTGAAATAAATGTTTTAAAGCCAGGCATTAACTGAACTTCAAACTTATAAAAACCTGATATTAGATCCAACACCTCTGAAATAATCATGTTCTCGGATTTATTAATTTTATAATGATTCTTCAAATACTTTGCACTCTGCTCTAAACTCATATCTGAAACAATTTGATTTAAATTTACCTCCGGAATCAAGCCAATACCTTGTATATATCGACTTGCCAAAGTATTCCACACTTCCATTGAATCAAGTATTGTTCCATCCACATCAAAAATAGAATAATTCATTTTCTCTCCATTAAGAAAAAAGCTGCAGAAAACCAATCTGCAGCTCACTATCAAAAAAGATATTTTCCCTACGTTGGCATTATCCAAATCAGGTCATAGGGTCTAGGACAAACCTACTCTCAGCCTAAAAGCTCCCCTTTTTTAACAGTAATATTATAAGTCTTTCGTCGCAACTAAATCAACACCCGTACCACAAATATCCGAAATAATCACATCTTCACGATGTACTGGTGCCTTAACAACAACATGATTCAATTCTTTCATCACATCAAAAATCTTTTCTTTGGGAATATCCCCATTTGTCTTAACACTCAATCTTTCAATTTCCGCACCCACAATTTTCACAGTACTTGTAACAACACGAGTTGGATGTGTACACTCTTTTTTTCCATAAACAGCACCCCTAGGACAACCATTTCCTGTTACTTTATAATCCTTTTCTTCATCAACTCTTAAATGGCAACCTTTAGGACATGTTATACAAATTAACTCTCTCATTATGCACCCTCCTCAACAGAAACAACCAATTCTTTATTTGATTTTTCTAATAACATTTTAGGAATAGATACCTTCTCCATTTCACTAGGAATTACATGTTCTTTTTTGAATTTCGCAATGATTGTATCCCCATCCTTCACAACAATATTCACATTTTGCGTTGGTCTTCTTACACGGAATGAAAGCTCAACACTCTTTTCTACATTATCCTTACGAATATATTGAGGAACTACATACGAAATATTATTTCCATTTACCGTTCTAACAACATTCTCTTTAGATAATTCACCATTTAAAATATATTGACCAGCACCCATACCAGCCTTTTCACTTTCAGAACTTACAAAGTCCACTAAATCATGCACATGCACTACATTGCCTGATGCAAATACGCCATCCATAGAAGTCTCCATATTTTCGTATACAACAGGGCCATGTGTTCTTGGATCCATTTCAATGCCTAATTCATTCGACAACTCATTTTCTGGAATCAATCCAACTGACAATAATACACAGTCACAATCAAATTCCATCTCCGTTCCTTCGATTGGATTTCGATTTTCATCCACCTTAGAAACCACAACCTTTTCCACTCTAGACTTACCCACAATATCCGTAATCGTATGACTCAAATACAAAGGAATATCATAATCGTTTAAACATTGTACAATATTCCGATTCAAACCATTTGAATACGGCATAACCTCTACAACAGCCAAAACTTTTGCGCCTTCTAAAGTCATTCTTCGAGCCATGATCAAACCAATATCACCACTACCCAAAATAACAACTCGTTTTCCAGGCATATACCCTTCAATATTCACATATCGTTGTGCTGCACCAGCCGTAAATACACCAGAAGCTCTAGTTCCTGGAATCGCAATTGCACCACGCGTTCTTTCACGACAGCCCATATTTAAAATAATAGATTTAGCCTGAATCATTAAATATCCATGAATACTACTTGAACAATACACCATTTTATCTGGCGTAATCTCAATTACCATTGTATCCAATAAAATATCAATATCTGTCTTATTTACTTCATCAATATATTTACCCGCATATTCAGGACCTGTTAATTCTTCTTTAAAATGGTGTAACCCAAAGCCATTATGAATACATTGATTTAGAATACCACCTAATTCCTTATCTCGCTCAATAATCAAAACAGAATTTGCACCATTTTTCTTTGCCGCAATCGCACTGGCAAGACCAGCAGGACCACCGCCAATGATTACTACATCATAATTATTATTCATCGCCATTCTCCTTTGTTCTTCCGCACAAAATATAAGAACCATTCTTATCTAACATGATATCAAGTTGACTAACACCCAACTCTTTAGCTAGAATTTCCTGTACTCTAGGTCCACAGAACCCCGATTGACATCTTCCCATGCCTGCATTACATCTACGTTTGATTCCATCTAAACTAACTGGTTTGGGACTGCGATGAATCGCATCAATGATTTCTCCCTCACTGATAGTTTCACAACGACAAATAATACGACCGTATTCAGGATGCTTCTCAATATATTCTTTTCTTTGTTCATGTGACATTTCCTTAAAACGAACTACTTTTCTTGTAGAAACATAATCCTTTTTTAAATTTAAGAAATAATCTTTTTCCTGCATCATTCTAACAATATCTAAAGCCGCTGCACTTGCACTACTTAATCCTGGACTAGCCATACCTGCAATCGAGAAGAAATTGTGAACATCTCGATCTTCTCCAATAATAAAATCACCCGCATCACTTCGTGCTCGCAAGCCGGCAAATGTTCGAATATTTTCTTGAAACTTGATATTTGGCACAGATTTAACTGCATTTTCACGAATTATCTTTAATCCAGATGCCGATGTTGAATAATCATCCGAAACTGTATTTGTACTTGTAGGACCCACAATCAGATTGCCATCCACTGTAGGAGCCACCAACACACCCTTACCAATCTTAGTTGGACATTGGAAAATTACGTGATGAACAAGATTTCCCTGTGATTTATCTAATAAATAATATTCTCCCTTATTTGGCGTGATTTTATAATCTGGATTTTTGACTAAACCAGCCACACGATCACACGTAACACCTGCACAATTGACTACCAATGGAGCTTTATATTTTTCATTCACAATAAAGATATCTCCATCTTTTTGAATACTTTTAACTTCTTCATTTAAATGAAGTTCTACACCATTTTTAATTGCCACTTCACTTAATGCGATTGCAAACTGCCAAGGATTAATAATACATGCACTTGGTGCATATAAAGCGCTTGTACAGTCTGGATTTAAATTAGGTTCCATAACAGACAGCTCTGGCTGTTTAATAATACGCTGATTCTCAACACCATTTTCTACACCGCGCTTATATAGCGTTTCAATGGTCTTATCATCCTCTTCACTAAATCCAACGACCAAAGAACCAATATTCTTACATGGAACATCTAAATCTTTACATAAAGTAGGAATGATTTTATTACCCCAAATATTATATTTTGCCATCAAGGTATTTGGCATTGGATCATAACCCGCATGAATAATGGCACTATTGGCTTTAGTAGTTTCGTCAGCCACATCATTATTCTTTTCCAGCCACAATACTTTTCCACTATATTTACTTAATTCAAACGCTAAAGAGCATCCACTAATTCCTGCTCCAATTATTATACAATCATACATAGTTCGCACCTCTTTCAAACTAACGATACGCTTATTTTTATTCCTTTTCAAACGTGCAAAAACTGGCAAAGTTATTAATCATAATATTGATTAATAACTAGACAACGAAATAAAATGGTGTAAGATTAAAATAGATGTTGATTAATGCTTTGATTAGTAATCGATTTATTAATCAAAATAAATCAAAAGAGGTTTTATTATGGGAAAAAGAAATAAAGTAACTACACGTGATATTGCTCTGGCTACTCATGTTTCGCAATCTACCGTTTCAATGATTTTAAGCGACAACAAAAATGTTTCATTTAAAGAAGAAACAGTGAAGCTTGTAAAAAATACGGCGAAACAAATGGGATATAAAAAGCCTGTTGTAAAGAAAAGATATTCCAATTCAAAAAATACTATTGTCGTAATATGTGCTAACTTATCAAATTCATACTATTCTATGGTCGTATCCAGCATTATCCAGCAGGCTAGTAAAACGAAGACACAAATTCTAACTATCTCCACCCTGCGCAAAGATGAACTTGAAAAGCATGCCATAACACACTTGAAAACAATCAAACCTACTGGCATCATTCTTTTGTATCCTCCTAAATTTGTCGATGAATGGAATCAGCTTTCAAAACAAATTCCATGTATCATCATTGGTGACAAGCCAAAAAATTTAGATTGTGATTCCATTGAACTTAATAGTTTTAAATGTGGTAAACTTTTAGGTTCTCATTTAAAACAATTAGGACATAAAAAAATAGCTTACATCTCCAGTCCTTTAGATACAACTGAAATTGGCAGAAACGAACGATATGAGGGTGTGAAAAGTATTCTTTGTGACACTCAAGTATTCTTCAGTTCTTCTAAGCAATTTGAAATGTATGCCATTGAAAAAAGAGAATATGAAAATGGATACCATCTCACTAAACAAATTCTAGACAATCAATTTGATGCCTATATCGGAAATAACGATATGACGGCTCTAGGAATTTTAGCTTGTTTAAAAGACAATAACATCAAGGCAAGCGTAGCAGGATTCGACAACATTCCAGAGGCCAACTTTCCTCAAATCCAATTAACAACTGTAGATCATGGTGGTTGTGAAAAAGGAAAGGAAGCTGTAGATATTCTTTTAGAGCAAACAAAAAGCGAACGAAAACGTATCGTTCATATGGAATATGAACCACAGTTAATCATTCGCTTATCTACATTTAGTCGCAAGAAATCATCATCTCAATAATTTTATCATTGGTCTGAAGCATACCTTGAGAACCTAATGTTCCAATATTCTTAATTGTTTCATCGACACTATGAGCAACGATTCCATCTCCTGCATAGAATTGTTGCTTATTTTTATACATATAATATCCCATTATACCCGCATCTACACTAGATGCGATCTTTGCAGCACAGCTAGCCTTTGCCCCATCACAAATTGTTCCCGAAAGAATGGCAAGCGCATTCACAATTGTATGTTGAATTTCTTTATAACCACCATTATGCAAATAGGCAATACCAGCGCCCGCTGCAGCTCCTGCACTTACAGCCCCACAGAATGCGGATAAAGTACCAATACCCGTTTTTATATAAATAGCCGTTAAATTTGACAATACTAAAGCTCGATACAATTTTTCTTCTGAACAATTCAATTCTTTGGCATACACAACAACAGGAACACAACAAGTGATTCCTTGATTGCCACTACCTGAATTGATCACAACAGGTAACTCACAACCATTCATTCTCGCATCAGAACCTGCAGCAGCATAGGCTTTTGCCCTTGTCTTTACACAATCCGAATCCATATTTAAAATCACATGTCCAATATTTGCGCCATATGAATTATTAATACCTTCATTTGCGATAGCCATATTGCAGGTAATTTGTTGGTCTAAAGTTGCCTTTACATCTTCAATATCTACAGTTTGTGAAAAATCCCAAATCTGTTTCATGATCAACGCACTATGATCTGCTTTATACTCTAAATTCGTTGTCTTATCTTCATAGATAACTTCCCAGTTCTTTTCTATTTGAACAATGTTTGTATGTGTATCCACAATACGAACACTCGCATGTTCCTGTTCATAATATACATTGATTTCTAGGTCAAAGACATGTCCCTGTTCAAAATGTTGAACTGTTATATTGGTATTCTTGACATATTCAGGCAACGCTTCTATCTGCTCTTTTGTTGCAGTAGAAAGCACCTCAAGTTTGGCATCCGCATCCCCATATAATGCACCCGCTGCTGCTGCCACTTCAATTCCTTTTAAACCATTTGTATGAGGAACAATAACACTCTTTACATTTTTGATAATGCTGCCACTTGCCTTAACTACAATTCGATCAGGCAAATGATCTAAAACCTGCGTTGCCTTAGCACACGCATAACTAATCGCAATAGGTTCTGTACAGCCCATTGCCATAACTAATTCTTCTTTTAAGATTTGTACATAAATTGAATATAATGAATCTTCTTTATTCATGATCTTTCACCCATACACACGCCAACTTATCGTCTTCCATTTGTGTCATACCAAAATACACTGTATCCTTTTCCTTTACACCAAAATCTTGATGTAGAGCCGTCAACACAGTACCATACATCTTTCCATCCTGCATTCCCTCAAGTCTTATCCAACATGCTTCTGGCTCTTTTCCTTCTTCTAGAAAATAAACCATAACATCATCTGGATATTCTAAATGTCTTGATGGATCTAATTCTTTATATAAACGTAATTCTTCTAATTCCTTTGATACTTGCGTTGTCTTTGCGACAATATCGATTTTATCTTGAAACAAATCCACATTCACATTATCTAAAATTTCAATATTCATTTCTTGCACATCAAATCGTGGAATTTTGCAAGAAACCCCAATAGGAACAATACGATATTCAATATTTTGCTTTTTTGTTTCTAAAGCCATGATTTCAAATGTGAATCCCGCATTATGGTCAATATACCCATACATTAAAGCTCCATATAAATGATCAAGCTTCAAGCCCATCTTTTCTAATAGTTTAACCATTTTCACGCCGTGAATCTCCACCATTTTTTGGTTCATGTCACGAAAACTCATTTCATATACTTTCATTCCTATTCACCCTCATATACATCTTTTAATTCTATAAAATTATCTTCAAAATACTTATTCAGTTCTACGATATCTAAATCTTCATCTATTGGAAAATCCGATACCTCCATATCATTTGCCTCTACAAATTCTTTAAACAATTCCATTGACTGATAAAAATAATCCTGAAACTCTTTAAAGCTTTCCCACAACGAAAAGCCCCGACCATTGATAACTCTAGCCTCTTCTTCTATATCATTCACTTTTTCAACATGAATTTCAATTTCAAAAGGATCTTCTAAATCATACAACATTTTAAAAGTATCTCCCTCTTTGAAATCAGGTTGAATCAAGGATGCACAAGGCAAATGATTGAATTGTTCATCCTCACAATTTGGACATACAAAAGGAAGTCCATTGCTTTCAATCACAAAATCTAAATATTCTTCAGACAAATAAGATGCCAATGTATAATAAGCTAAATCTGCTAAAGAAATTGATTTAGGCAAACTCACATATCGATACATTAAATTATTATATCCTAATACTTCTGTATATACTTTTATCATGACTGACTTACCTCTACTGAATAATTGCCAAAATTAATATTTGCCTTTCCATACTCTTTTACAAGTTCATAACGAATCTTTGCGAGCATATCAAAACCATCTAAGCTTGTCTTGCTTGGAACCACTACTCGCAAATCAATACCCGTTGTTGAAAAATTAATAACCTTAACTTCGATAGGATCATCGCTTTCAACTTCATATTCCTTCATTGTTTTTTCAACTAGATTTTTTAATATATCAATCGCCATATCAATATCTGTTCCATAAGAAACTTCAATTTCCAAATAATTGTTTTTTCTCGTATCTTGAAAATAAGCATTCTCAATCGTTGCCGAATTCAATGTTGCATTCGGAACAATGATTCGATTACTTTCATACGTGCGAATAATAGTATGTCGAAAACGTATACTTTCAACATACCCAATCAATTCACCTTGATTGACTTTAATTAAATCGCCTTCAACAAAGGGCTTAAATGTCAAAATCATCAATCCACTACATAGATTTCCAAACGCATCCTTAGCGGCAACACCTAGAACAAGGGCAACCACTCCACTGGATGCTGCTAAATACGACATAATAGGTTTTGTCTGTTCGAATTGTCCTAATATAACCATACAGTTGATAAAAACCAGAACATATTTTACCAATCTGGCAAAGCTCATTTTGTTTGTGACATCCTTTTTAAATAAAACCTTACGAATCCCCTTGTAGATTACAATTGAAACTACAATCGAAACAACGGTTACAATAATAATCGATTTCATGCATATCATCTCCAATACAACTTTTTCTGTTCTTCCGTAGTCTGATTAATAAACTTCTTTTTTGTATATAAAAACTCCTCAAGATCCATATAAATATGTAGAAGCATAGCCCTAGACTCAAATTCAATTTGTGTCTTAGGGAGCTCTGCCCTTTGTTTATCTTTCAACATTTGATGAAGAGAAGTAATTTGTGGTTGCGGATCATTCTGTTCATGAATAAACGGAATTAGATACTCAATATATTTTGCCAATTCACCCGCCTCTTCAGGCATTTGACGAATCTTACGAATTTTATAATGAAGCATATGTAGAATATCACACTGCAAGGCACGCATTTCAAAATAACGAATATAGTAGTCTGGCAAGCTTGAAAAAGTATTGTCTTGATACTCCATCGCAATATGAATATATTTTTCAGCCTGTTCCTTAATATCTTCTAGTTCCTTCCAAATCGTCGTGTTTCTTTCTTCACTTTGAATATAATGAACAATTTGATACATCAAGCTTTGAATCTTATCTTCCATATATTGCATACAAAAATTCAAATATTCTTCTTCGCCACTATAATCATGCACTAAGTTCAATAAAAATGCGATAATAGCACCAATCAATATTAAATAAAATTCATTCATCATAAAGTGCACACTAAAATCTAAATAACTCAAATAATGAACGGCAATCATCGCATTTACACTTAATGTATTCTGACATTTCATTTTCTCACTATACCCAACTAAACACGCAATCACAAGTCCAAACGCAACCCAATGACTCGATATGAGTTCAAAAAACAGAAAACAAAATAGAATCGTTACAAAAAACGTTGTAATTCTACGTAGCACAAGCTTAACTGTCCCCCATTTTGTCGTCAATAAAGATAATAACGCAATGGTCCCTGCACTTGTTGGATTATCTAAATTAAAAACATTTGCGATAAAAATAGCTATTGCACTACCAATTCCTATTTTTAAAGCAAGTATAAATACTCTTTTCGTTTCTCTTTTCATATGCATACATTTTATGCGAAATCAAAAAAAAGGACAATAATAATTGTCACTTCTTATCTAATACATCCTTCACTTTTTGTTTACCACTCTTCAACAAACGAGCGACACCCTCTTCACTCATTTTTAATCGATTCGCAATATCCTTTTGTTTTAATTTTCCCAAACAATGCATGATTGTAACTGTCTTTTGATTTTCTGGCATGTCATTTAAACAATCGTCTACATCGGATTGTCGATATTGAGGCAATTCGCGTAAAGCCGTAGTCACACCTGAATTTTCTTTAGCACGCATATATTCACGAAGCTGTTTGTTCAACAGGACAGTAATCCATTTTTTAAAATTTGCATCATCAATTAGCTTGTCCATATTCATAAATGCATATGTATAGGTTGCCTGTAAAATATCATTAATTTCTTTTTCTTCTAGACCAATATAGCGCTTATAAATGGTCTGCACCAAATACTCTCGTGTCAATGAAATAAGCTCTTTTTTCGCATCCGCATCCTTATTTCGCACACCTTCTATTATTTTTAAATCAATATCCATATATTTTTATCCTTTATATAAGTTTTTTTTTAGCATACAACACAACATTTGATAAATCAACAAGAAAAAGGCAATCCAAAGATTGCCTAAGCTCCATAATACTCATCTAAAGTTAAGTTGTTCTTATATAAATATGTAGCTAGATCCACACCAACATACCTTAAATGCCAGCTTTCAGGAGCTATTTTAGTCTTATCTTCCTTATCATCCGGATAACGTAAAATAAATCCATATTTATGCATATTTTTTAATAACCAACCATAATGCGAATTATATCGAACAGCATCTAAATCACTACAATCATTATCCATACGAATATCTACAGACAAACCGGATTGGTGCTCACTATATCCTGGTCTTGTCCAATAACGATCTGCATACTCTTCACCATAGCTTGCAGCTCCATTATTAAACAAATCCGTTTGGTAAGCGTAAGAACGATATGCCGAACAAGCATTCAAAATAAATCCTTCTTTTTCAGCTGCATCAATCAATTTATTAAATGCCTTTGCGGCAGGCTTACGCATACGCACATTCGCATTTTCTCCACTCGAAGGCACTTCAACCAAATCCTTTGGCTCATAATCTTCTGGCAATCCTGAATATTTATTTACAAGAATATAAATAGAATCCAAATCTGAAACCGTGATAGTATTCTCATAAGGCTCTTTGCTCTGATCGACCTTTGTCACCTTTGGCAAATTCGTTTCCGTATCTTCTTTTTTAGAAACCACTTCCTGTGTTTGTTGCGGCTGACTCACCTTATTATCATTCGTTCTTTTCATAATCAATGCCAATAATAACGCAATAATCATAATCAATACGATTATCACAAACACAAGAAATTTTCTTACTCTTCTTCTTTTCTTTTTCAAATCAAACACCTCTTTAAACTGGAATAAACAACACTTTATTATAACCCCCACAAATCATGCCCAATGACGCACCCTTAGAATTGGATAAATTATAGTCTTTGATCATGACTTTTTTACATGCCCTCGCATCTAATGTAGCTTCATATTCCACTTTTCCTCCACCTATTGTGTCAATAATTCCATCTTTATACACGAGCATCATACTTCCAACACCTCTTGGTGCCGAGCCTTTTTTCTCAATAATAATGCATAATGTTCCATGAACATTGGATTCCAACAATTCTTTAGAAACACTCGAGCTAAACTTCGCATTCTTGATTTCAATCAATTGAGCCAAAATACTAATCGATATTTCAGCTGGCGTCTGTGCCCTGATATCTAAACCAATAGGTGCATGTACTTGGGATATTTTTTCTTTTGAATAGCCTTCTTCAATCAAAGCATCAAAAGTTTTTTTCACTTTCCCTTTACTGCCAATCATCCCTAAATATAAATGGGGTCGCCAAAGAACCTTTTCTAAACATAGACGATCATCCTTATGACCTCGAGTTACAATCACATAACATGTATTGTCTTCATTTGGCAATATTGAATCCATTTGATCATATTCCATACAATGAATTTCATTTGCGGTTGGAAAATACTCCTTATTCGCAAACTCTATACGATTATCAATTACAATTGTATACAGTTCTAGAATACTGGCCATCTTAGCTAAATACTGACTTACATGCCCACACCCCAAAATCACCAGCTTAGGTTGTGTTTTAAACCAATCTTCACAAATGCAATCCACATCTATATCTTCTTCTAACAATGTTTTTAGACAACGCGTATATAGATTCGAATCCCCATTCACATGAATTTTGACAGTTTTATCTAGTTTCTTTAAATACACACGAATCAAATCCTGCATAATTTTAGGTGTAACCAATTCATTCGGATCAATATCCATTAACGTATATCGATGTATCACATTCTTTACAGGATTACCCAATCCTTTCAGATTGGAAATCAATACAATTTCATCCGAATCTAAATCAATGACAGGTTCCTTTTCATTCGGATATTTTAAAGGTAAATGTTTAGAGCCATCCGCTTCTATCAAAATCACATCCACCATTTTTTTAAGTTGATTCAACAAGTTCAAATCTAAGGCACAAATTTTTTTATCATCACACAAATTTCCCGCATGACAATACCCATACTTTTCAATTTGATGCATTATTTCATCCAAACTAGGATTGACTAAAGTATCCTCTTCTATCAACATATGTGTCGTTGTACACATTAATACTGTTTTTCCCTGTGATACATATTTATCTTTTAATTCATGGATATATGTTGTTTTTCCACCTGAACCAATAACACTAATAATCATTTGAAATCTCCCGAATCGCACGAATTGCTAAATCTATATCTTCAATTGAATTTTGAAAAGATAATGATAAGCGAACTATTCCCTTTTCTTCTGTTTTTAAATGTTTATGCATAAGTGGTGCACAATGCGCACCACAACGCGTTATAATACCATACTTATAATTCAGTACATCACTCACATAAGCACTATCTTTATGTGGAATATTGAATGCCACAATCGAAGTAGAATTTTGTAAAGATGAATAAAATTCTACATATCCTTCTAAACCTGAATATAGTCTTTCTAATAAAAAACGTTCCTTTTCAATAATCTCTTTTTGATGCGAAGCAACATATTGAACACCTGCATTTAAAGCCGCAATTCCAACTAAATTCTGTGTTCCCGCCTCTAAATGCTCTGGATATGCATGGGGCATTTCTTGACTAAAAGAATCTATACCTGTTCCACCAGAAATCAAAGGTTTTACTTCAATGTCTTTTACACAAAAACCACCAATACCACCGATACCTAAAAGGCCTTTGTGTCCACTAAAACATAAGATATCTATGTTTTCTATAGACACAGGAATATGTCCTGCACTCTGTGCTGCATCTACCATCAATAACACACCATGTTCTTTACAATAGTGTCCAATTTCTTGCACATCAAAAATTTCTCCAGTCACATTTGAACTGTGAGTCATAACAACCATTCGTGTATTTAGCTGAAATTGATTTTTAATATCCTCTAGATAAGGCGAACAAATCGTTAGTGAAATGAACCCCTTCTTTTCTAACTCATATAAAGGGCGAAGAACACTATTATGCTCTGCATACGTTGTGATCACATGATCCTTTTCTTTTAAGATTCCTTTGATGCATGTATTTAAGCTTTCCGTATTTCCACTATTCAATATCACACGATGAAAATCTGGTATTTGAAAAAAATTAGCCACGTTTTTTCGTGCTTGAAAAATCAAACGCGAAGCATCCATATTCGCACTGCGATTGGCATTTCCAGCTACCTCCATAGCTTCTATGACAGCTTGCTTCACAGTATCAATTTTAGGAAAACTCGTTGCCGCCTGATCAAGATAAACCATGCAATATAGCCTCCAAGACGCCTCCTGCTATGCAGCGTGCTTTATCTGAAATCGTAAAACAATTCTGATATTCACCGATTCTTGGATCAATATCTGCCATTTTAAAGCCTGTCGTTACATAATATCCATCTTGAATCAAACCCCGAAGTAGCCCTGACATGCTCGCATAAACAGGTGTCTTGTCTACATACGCAATAATTTCATTCTTTTCCACAATATCTGTAATCTTTTTTACATTGTGACAAACACCCTCACAAGGCGAATGAATCACTCTTTCTTTAGAATATCCCTTAATATTTCCAGGTACACCCGTATTTAGCATTGCACAACCATCATAAATCAATCTGCCTAAATTATGTCCACGCATTGTTTCCACAACAACATGTACATCTTTGCCCGCACAAAACCCTGGGCCAAGACCAATTGTAATAGGCGCCATATCCATTGTTGTTCCTAAATTCTTTTTAGCTAGAATCGCATCCACTAAGGCCACATGTTCTATTTTCGAAATCATTTCTCCATTTGGATCCACCATCATTGCCACTTGATTCTTTGACATGACTTCTTTTGCTTCTTCAATTGTAGAAACTAAAATACACGTTATATCTTCAACAGAAAATTCACCTTCATATACAGCTTGGCAAAAGGCAACATTTCTTCGTATCGCGCTTGGCTTTTCGACTTCTAACACCAAGACTTGAAATCCACTCTTCACAAGCTTATAGATTGTTCCTGTCGCAATGTCTCCTCCACCACGCACAATTACACATTTATTCATAATCCTTACGGCTTGATAATTTTATCAGCCTTCTCCATTCTCTCTACAATATCATACATATTTGTGACAGATCCTACTTGTAACTCTTCTTTTAAGTGGAAGAAATCCAAACAAGTTCCGCAACTTACAATTTCAACTCCATTTGATTCCAAATATTTCAAATCCTCTAAAGTCTCATTCTTTGTTGTTGTGATTTTTACACCCTCATTATAAAAAATCATTTCATCTGGTAAAACATCCTGCTTTGTCAAAGAAAAGATGAATGATTTCATTAATAAAGCGCCTAATTCCGGGTTTGACCCCATCACATTGCTTGCGCAAACCACTACCATTTTAGGTTTAGCACAACTACAATCTGCATATGTGTATTCCACTTCAAAATCAGCCTCTTCATCACCCTTTGAAATTTCAACAATATAATCCTTGCCCTCTTGTTTTGAACTTACCGAATAGTTCTTCACCTTCGCAAATTTAGTTAAGTTTTCAACCGCAATTTCATTATCTACAATTGTTGAAACTACATTCTCCTCTTTCAAAGCATCCTTAGTTTTTACGACTGGAAGTGGACACTCCAATCCTCTACAATCTAAAGTTTTCATCTCTCTACCTCACATATACATTATATTCATTTTTATCAATAACTTCACCCACAACATATAGCTCGAGATTGTTTTCTATAAAATTCTTTTTTATATCCATCAAATCTTCTTTAGACACACTTGCCAACAATCCCCCACTGGTTTGTGGATCAAATAAAATCTCTTCCGTAAAGAAATCACAATCAAAATAAATCTTACCCTCTACGCTGTTTCGATTCGTCTGTGCAGCCCCACTCAAATAGAACTCTTCCACATATCTTTTACAATCATCAAAATAAGGAATCGAATCCTTGTAAATTATAGCACTGTTCTTGTCATCTAACATTTCATTTAAATGTACTAATAGTCCAAAACCAGTCACATCCGTTAAAGCATGCACATCATACTTTTTTAAAACATCGCACGCATACTTATTTAGCGTAGTCATGCTTTTAAAGACACGCTGCTGCATACTTTCTGAACAATCATCCATGCGCAAAGCATTTAAAGTTAATCCTACTCCAAGTGGCTTTGTCAAAATTAAGACGTCTCCACTTTCAGTCCCATTATTTTTCTTTACGTCTTTCGGATTTACTAATCCTGTTACACTCAATCCATATTTAATTGAATCATCACGAATAGAGTGGCCTCCTGCCAACGCACACCCAGCTTCAACCAGCTTAGAATTTCCTCCTTCAATGATTTTACCTAAAACATTCAAATCCTCATTATCCGGAAAACACACAATATTTAAAGCTGTTTTAGGCGTACCATTCATCGCATAAATATCGCTCAATGCATTCGTTGCTGCAATCTGGCCATATAGATATGGATCTTCTACCATAGGTGGAAAGAAATCCAACGTGGATACAAAGGCATGACTTTCATCAATTTGATACACAGCTGCATCATCCCTAGAATCAAAGCCAATCAACACATTATCATCTTTATAAGAATCAATTTTTTCTAAAATGTGGCTTAATTTTTTAGCCCCTAATTTAGCACTACATCCACCACTCTTACAATATATTTTCTCATTCATTAAAAATTCACCCTAACTATATCCTCATATGAAATGTTATTTTCCTCTAAAAAAACTCTCCACTTTTCAATATTTAGATCCTTAGACATAAAACACATACCACATCCAGCTTTAACACAGCTTGGAACAGGAATCATACGTCCATTCTTTGTGATGCTTTCTAGTTCTAATACATCTTGAATACTCTTAAAAGTAATAATCAACACTTTTTCTTTATTCATTTTCAAATATTTCCTTAAACACTTCGTCCGTATACATATCCACTTTTTCTTTGAATACTTTATATTTATGAACTAATATTTTCCCTTCCGGTGTTAAAAAAGAACCACCACCATGATTTCCTCCACTTATCGTATGAACTAGCTCATAGCCTAAATCCTCTTCAGCTCTTTTAATGATTTTCCAAGCCTTTGAATTTGACATTCCCATTTCTTTATAGGCCCTCGATAAAGAGCCATATTGATCGCATAAGTCTAAGAGTTCGACAACGCCTTTGCCAAAATCCATTTCTTGGTTGCCAATTTGAATCTTTAATTTATATCTCATTTTCCAAAACCACAATTTGGATATGTGCAAACCTTACATCCTAAGCACAATCCACCTTCTCCTAAATCACATAGCTCTTCATATGTCACTACATCTTTGGCGAGTAAACGAGGAAGTATTAAATCAAACACCGTTCTTTTGGCATACATGACACAGCCTGGAAGCCCCACAATTGGTACTTCGCCTTTATAGGAAAGTAAAAACATAGCTCCAGGAAGAACAGGAGATCCATAACTAATTATATTGGCTCCGGTATTCTTGATTGCAAGTGGCGTTTTGTCGTCTGGATCCACACTCATTCCACCTGTACAAAGTACAATGTCTACACCTTGTTTTAATGCTTCATTAATTTTTTCGGTCACCATTTCATCATCATCATCGCAAATTTCATGATAAACCATTTCACAACCAAACTCAGCTAATTTTTTCTGAATAACGGGTGTAAATGTATCTTTGATTCTTCCCTTATACACTTCACTTCCTGTTGTGATCACAGCTGCTTTTTTTAATACAAAAGGCTTAATTTCTAGAATTGGAGAAACAACTAAAGAACGGACTTTCTCCATTTTTTCCTTTTCAATCACCAAAGGAATAATACGCATACCCGCCAATTTATCTCCAGGATGAACCACCGTATTTCCATGACGAGTTGCGATCATCATCTGTCCAAATGAATTCACAGTAAACAAAGATTTACGATCCACTTTAAACAAGCCATGAATCTCACTTTTTAATTCAATCTTACCCTCTTTGATTTCACCATACGACATATATTCATTTTTACACATGTCTAGCAAAACCATAGCTGCATCATTTTCATGCATCATACTCTCGTCATTTTCCCAAACATATAAATTTTCTTTTCCCACCGATAATAATAAAGGAATATCTTCTTCTGTCACAATATGACCCTTACGAAAAAGGGCATCTTTTGTGACACCCTTTATAATCTGCGTTATATCATGACAAAGTACATGCCCTACGGCATCAGTTGTCTTGATTAATTTCATTTTATTCTCCTTTTTTGAATCCGTATTTCTTAAATACTTTTAATGCTTTATCGCTCTTTAAGAATTTAATTAATGAATCCGCTTCTTCTTTGTGCTTTGTACTAGAAACACGACCTACTGGATATAGGACTGGTGTAGCTAATAATGAATTATCGCACTCTGCCACTACTTCTACTTTATCACTACTTGCCGCATCTGTCGCGTAAACCAAACCAACTTCTGCATTTCCTGCTTCAACCTGAGACAATACTTCAGTTACATTTCCAGCTAAACTTAGACGATCTTGAATGGAATCCCATACACCTAAATTTGTCAAAGCCTCTTTTGCGTAGCTTCCTGCAGGAACTACTTCTGGATCTCCAATTGCAATCATAGAAGCAGCACTAATATTGTCGAATTCAGTTACTGTTGTATTGCTGTCTTTTCCTTTGATCAAAACTAATTTATTTTCTAATACATTTGAAATAGAATCCGCATCCACTAAATCTTCATTCTTTAATGCGTTCATCTGTGTTGTAGCTGCACTAAAGAAAACATCTGCATCTAAACCTTTTTCAATTTGAAGTTGCAGCTTTCCACTACTATCATACACACCTTCGATTGTTACATTTGAATACTCCTTTTCAAACATAGGAATCAATTCATCTTCAAATGCGTTCTCTAAACTTGCCGCAGCTGCAATTGTTAGTTTTACTTCTTCTTTCGGTTTATTTGAACTACACCCAAATAAACTTGTGGCCATCACTCCAGCCAATAAAATACTTAAACCTTTTCTCATATAATTTTTCCTTCTTTAATCTTATATTTTAGATCACACAAATAATTCACTTCTTCCTTATTGTGTGATACAAAAATAACAGGTTTTGAGATTCGAAGCTCGCTTTTAAGCGCCTTTAATAAATCTTCCTTTAAATCTTCATCCAAAGCACTAAACGGCTCATCGAACAATAATACATCGGGCTCATACGCCATCAAACGAGCTAATGCCACTCTTTGTCTTTGTCCACCTGACAATTGTTTAGGATATCTTGAAGCAAGTTCACTAATTCTAAATTGTTTCATCACTCTTTTAACAACAAAATCCACATCATTCACTTTTCTAGCTTTTAATCCCATACTAATATTTTCATATACATTCATATTAGGAAATAAAGCATAGCTTTGAAACATATACCCCACGTTGCGTTTTTGAATGGGGATATTGATTTTCTTTTCGGAATCAAATAAAACACGATCATTCAAAGTAATTCGCCCTTTATCTGGTGTTTCAATACCTGCAATACATTTTAATGTCATACTTTTACCTGAGCCTGAAGCCCCCATAAGGCCTAATATATTGTCTTCTACTTGAAATGAAATATCTAAATCAAACTCTGCAAGCTTTTTGTATATTTGTACTTCTAACATTTAGAAACTCCTTTTCTTTCGAACATACAATTGATATAGATTCAACAAAATTACAGCTGTAAAACAAATACCAATAATTACCCACACATAAAAGGCAGCAGAATCCATATCTCCACTCATCACTTCACTATAAACAGCAACCGGAAGTGTCCTTGTCTTTCCTATAATGTTTCCCGCAAGCATTGCCGTTGCCCCAAACTCACCTAGACCACGCGCAAACGCAAGGACTCCACCACTAATAATTCCCGGCAAGGCATTGGGAATTAACACCTTTAAAAAGATGCTCCATTCACTCATTCCTAAAGTTCTTGCAACATAGACCAAATCCGTATCCACCTGTTCAAAGGCCCCCTTGGCATTGCGGTACATAAGTGGAAAAGATATCACAACAGCTGCAATCACGGTAGCGCTAAAGCTAAATGCGATACGAATACCAAATGCATTCATAAAGAACTTGCCTACGGGTTGATTCACGCCAAAGATCATCAACAAGAAAAAGCCAGCTACTGTTGGTGGTAAAACCATAGGCAAAGTAAAGAGTCCATCAAATATCATTTTCAATGCTTCACTTTTTCGTGAATAGATCCACCATGCAGCTAGCAAGCCAAGAATAAACGTAATCACAATTGTGATACTTGCCGTTTTTAAAGATATCCAGATAGGGGTTAAATCCAAGTTATTTCCTTGCACACTCTCTCGCTTCCCCTTTCATGATTTCTAAACCATGTTTTAATGGGCCTAAAATAATATCTAAGCTTTCCTTTACTGCCTTAGGACTTCCTGGTAAATTGATAATCAACGTTTGATTTCTTAATACACTTACACCACGTGACAACATAGCCTTGTTGGTATATTTCATCGATTCATAACGTAATGCCTCACTAATACCCGGAACATTGCGTGTCATAACTTTCATTGTGGCTTCCGGCGTCACATCACGAATACTTAACCCAGTTCCTCCGGTTGTAAGAATCAAATCATTTTGGCAGCGATCACTTAAATTGATCAATTGCGAAATAATTTCATTTTCATCATCCGCAATTACCGTTACACTCGTCACATTGTATCCATGTTCTGTCATGATTTTTTCAATCAATGGACCACTCTCATCTTTTCTTTGTCCTACACTAGCCTTATCACTTAGTGTTAATACGGCTACGCGCATTCTAGAATCCTTATTTTCAATGACTTCAACTTTATTTCCAACACAAATATGTCCACCATGTATTACACGAGTAAACACCCCTAAATGAGGCATAATACACTGTCCTACTTGATGATAAATAGCGCAATGTGAATGACAGCTTTTTCCAATTTGAGTAAGTTCTAGTAATACATCTCCAATCTTAAATTGTGTTCCTACAGGATAATCTGTGAATTCTATACCTGATACAAGTAAATTTTCACCAAAGGCTCCATCCTCTACATTGGCACCTTTTGCTTTAAATTCTTCACGCTTTTCATATGATAATAAAGAAACCTGGCGATGCCACTTGCCTGCATGTGCATCATTTTCTAATCCATGATCTTCAATAATTTCAATATCTTGAACTGGATGCTTTTCCGTTCCTTTTTGTTCACTGATACAAATGGCTTTAATTATTCCTTCCATACAAAATCCCCACTCTTTCCACCTGATTTAGAAACCAAATGTATATTCTTGATTTCCATATCTTTACTTATAGCTTTACACATGTCATAAATTGTCAGAAGACAAACATTCACACCTGTCAAGGCTTCCATTTCTACACCTGTTTTTCCATTACACTTAACCGTACAATAGGCGTAGATCAAACAATTCTCTTTATCGATTTCAAAATCAATATTTACTTTATTGATCATTAAAGGATGACACAAAGGAATCAAATCACTCGTCTTTTTTACACCCATGATTCCAGCTATTCGAGCTACCCCTAGTACATCCCCTTTTTTCATATCGCTATGTTCGATTTTCTCAATAATCTCTTTATTCACTAATATACTTCCAACAGCACAGGCGCTTCTTGAAGTGATATCCTTTTCACTTACATCCACCATACGTGCGTTTCCTTGTTTATCAAAATGCGTTAATTCCATTTCATCCTCCAATTTCATTCATCACCGTCGATGAATTTTCCTTCTCAAAATGATGTTCCTTAGGCTTCTTGAATATCCACTCTCTCATCACTTTTTCTAATTCTGATAAATTATCTAAATATGGCTTTAAATCCACACCATCCATATGGAATAAACATAGTTTTAATTGTCCTACACTACTTAAGCGTATGCGATTGCAGTCTTGACAAAACTTATTATGTAACGCTTCAATAAAACCAATATAGCCTTGATAATCTGTTATTTTATAATAGTGTGCCGGCCCATTCCCTAACTTTTCATCATACGCATTTAATGTATAATTCTTTTGTACATATTCAATCAATTCATCCATTTTTGTGTTTCGATCACTATTCTTTAATGGCATCAGTTCAATAAATCGCAACGCAATCTTTTTATCTTGGATAAGCTCTAACATTGATTCAAATCGAGAAAATGAAAATAGATTATCCACAACACAATTCACTTTAACCGCAATTCCAATCTTATAAGCATATTCCAAATTCAAAAGAACTTTCTCCAAATTATTCATCTTACATATCTTTAAATATTCAGATTCATCTAATGTATCAATTGAAAAATTGATACAATCAATACCAATATTTTTGAGTTCATCTAAATCAGAAAACGAAAATAAACTTCCATTGGTCGTTAGTGTTACTTGTTCAACACCATCTAATTCTTTCAATCTACGAATAAATCCAATATATCCTTTACGAAGTGTGGGTTCTCCACCCGTAATTTTAAATCGCGTAATTCCTAATAAAACGGCACATCTACAAATATCTAAAAGTTGTTCATACGTTAATATATCCGAATGACAAAGATGCTTTGCGATATCTGGCTTGCAGTAATAACAAGCATAGTTACATCGGTCTGTTAATGAAATTCGCATATAATTTATGTTTCGTCCAAACGAATCTTGCATAATATCCTTTCCGTTATTCTCATATGAGAATAACCAACTGATTCAATTTTATCATTGAATCTACATTTTATCTAGCTTAAAATGGAATCATGAAACGATGTACGTGGTGTAATCTAAATAATCCCAAATATATTGAATACCATGATAACGAATGGGGAAAACTGAATACAGATGAAAAATATCTATTTGAAATGTTGATACTTGAATCTTTTCAGGCAGGACTAAGCTGGCAATGTATTCTAAATAAAAGAGAAGCTTTTAAAGAGGCTTATGAAGACTTTGACATTGATAAAGTGATTGAATTTGATGAAGAAAAAGTAGAACAATTAAGAAACAATCCTAATATCATTCGTAACAAATTAAAGATCAAAGCGAGTATTTCAAATGCGAAGATTTTTAAATCCATTCAAGAAGAGTATCAAACTTTTTATAATTATTTATGTACTTTTACACATGGAAAGATTAATTATGAAACAGGAAAAACTACATCGACTCTTTCGGATTCCATATCAAACGACCTAAAAAAAAGAGGCATGAAGTTTGTAGGAAGTACCATTATATACTCCTATCTTCAAGCCATTGGTGTGATTTATTCTCACGAAAAAGATTGTTTCTTATACAAAGACTAATCCCATGTTTTCCATACATTTGGTTCATAACCTACTGTCGCCAATTTGCCGTTACGCACGATTGGCGTTTTTAGTATGTGCTGATTAAGATACACCTTTTCCTCTTTATTCGATAAATAATTCAACATCGTTAATAATTCTTTATCCTTCGCCTTTAGATCAATCATAGAATCAATTCCTACTTGTCTTAATACACTCTCAAATTCTTTCTTACTCATTTCTTTTTCATCTAAATTGATAAACTGAAACTTAATATTTCTTTCTTTAAAATAGCGTTGTGCTTTCTTTGTATCAAAGCACTTGTTCTTCCCAAAAATCTGTATATTCATCGCATTAACCTCTCAACCCTTTTTTGTACTTCATCATATAGTGTCTCAATCTCAAATCCTACATGAAAATGTCCATCTTCATATAGAATCCTTCCATTGACCATCGTATATTTTACATTGGATTTAGATCCGCTGTATACAATATTTTTTGCGACATTATTCATTGGCTGCATATTCGGTTGATGTAAATCTAAAACAATTAAATCTGCCAACTTTCCAGCTTCTAATACACCACAATTTAAATTTAAAGCCTTGGCCGCATTGACTGTAGCCATTTTTAGTACTTCATATGCATCGACTGCAGCAGCATCCTTCTCTTTATATTTTGCCAATCCCGTCACTAAAAACATTTCTCTAAACATATCTAGACAATTATTACTTGCCGCACCATCCGTTCCTAGACATATGTTAATCTTTCGTTGAAGCATCGATTGGATTGGGGCTATACCACTGGCAAGCTTTAAATTGGATGCAGGATTCGTGATAACATTTAAGTGTTTTTCTTCAAATAACTCTAAATCGTGTTCACTCATATGCACACAATGAAAGGCTCCACCACCATAGTCATATACACCTAGATCACATAAGTATTCAACAGGACTGCGTCCCGTCTTTTCTTTGCATGTATTAACTTCATATTCTGTTTCACTTAAATGTGTATAAACGGGTGCTTTATATTTATGAGATAATGCAGCTACTTGTTGAATTTTTTCTTTAGAATTCGTATATTCATGACTAAAACCTAGTATATAAGAAATCAAACTATTTTCTTGATTGTATTCATTGAAGCAACGCTCTACATCTTCTACAGATAGACAAAAGTCATTGACCGCACCACACAAAACTGTTCTATAATTCATATCAAGGCTTGCATGTACAATGGCTTCTGGATTAATATACATATCAAAATTGGAAGTGATGCCGCTTGTTAAATATTCTAATATAGCTAATTTTGAGAAATAATAAATATCTTCTTCTGAAAGCTTTGCCTCAATCGGAAATACTTTTTCATTCAGCCACAGCTGTAAAGGCATATCATCGGCCATGGATCTTAAAAATGTCATTCCAGAATGGGTATGCGCGTTTATAAAGCCAGGCATAATTAGATTCTGGCGTACATCTATTTCTCGGTCAAAACAAAAAGTAGAAGCTTTCACTTTTCCTACATATATAATCTTATTATCTTCTATCCAAACTTCCCCTGAAAAAACATCAAAATCCTTCATCGTGAGGATTCGTGCATTATAGAATCGTATACGCATATGCATCCCTTCTTTCTAATCTAATCATCCCACAAATAGAATCAAAAAAAAAGAAATAACTTTTGATTATTTCTTCTTAAAAATCGATTTTATTAATTCGATAATCGCCACCACCAGCAGAAATATAAAGGACATCGCAAAATAGCCGACTAAACCTGCCAAAATATCATTAAAGTCCATTTCTCCCGTGTGCGAATACCATTGACCTATTTCAATCGCAAAGGTGATAACCACAAGTACGGTAAACACATAAAACCAGCTAATTAAAACAGTTAAGTTCTTTTTAGCCATCCACTTAAATAGTGGATAAATCACTAGTAACATCGCAATTCCTAATAAACCAATAATTATGAAATGCAACTGCTTATCCGATAGCTGAGATTCATATGAGTCATTCATACTTAAGATATAACTGTGTGTCTTATAGATGATGTCGATCAATATGTCGACAATCTTTTTTAAAGTTGAAGTATTATCCATCATGCGTGCATTATACATGATATCGTTCGATATTTCAAATTTCGAAAAATTATACTATTATTGTATCAAAGGAGAACTTATATTATGAAATACGATTTTACAACTCTTTTAAACCGAAAAGGACACGATGCCCTTGCCCTTGATGTTCTACCTATTAAAGATGCAGAAATTGATCCAAACTTTTCTACAATCCCTATGTGGGTTGCGGATATGAACTTTCCTGTTTTTGAGAATATTCAAAGACAAATGATTGAAAGAATCAACGAACCTCATTTCGGTTATTTTGAAATGCCAGAAGCCTATTATAAAGCCATTCAATTTTGGCAAAAAGAGACACATAACATGAATGTGGAAAAAGAAGCTATCGGATATGAAAATGGTGTTCTTGGTATTTTATCCAGTGCACTTGAGGCTTTTAGTGCTAGTGGTGAACCCATTTTAGTGCAGTCACCATGTTATATTGGATTTATTCACACATTGAATAATTTGGGTAGAAAAATCATTGATAGTCCATTAAAGAAGGATGATAATTGGTCTCTAGATTATGAGGATATTGAAAAGAAAATCATTGCCAACAATATTCATTTTGCGATATTCTGTTCTCCACACAATCCAACGGGAAGAGTATGGAAAAAAGAAGAAATACAAAAATTTATGGATATCTGTAAAAAACATGATGTTTTAGTATTTAGCGATGAAATCTGGTCCGATCTAGTACGTAAAGAAAACACACATATTCCTACACAATCCGTAAGTGAAGATGCCAAAAATAGAACCATTGCTGCATATGCACCTAGTAAAACATTTAATCTTGCTGGTTTAGTCGGCTCTTATCATATTGTTTATGATAAATATCTTCGTGACCGATTAAATAAGCAGGCTTCTTTATCTCACTATAATTCACCAAATATTTTAAGTGTTCATGCCCTAATCGGTGCTTATTGTAAAGAGGGATTGGATTGGGTCAATGAATTAAATGAAGTGATTGCGAACAATGTAGATTATGCGATGGATTTTATCCGCACTCATTTCAAAGGTATTGAAGTCATTAAGCCAGAAGGCACTTATATGTTATATCTAGATTGCACAAAGTATTTAGATACACACGATATCACCATGGATGAACTTTTAAAAAAAGGGGTTCACTATGGTGTATGTTGGCAGGATGGCCGTCCATTTATGAATCCAAATACGATTCGTATAAATTTAGCTTTACCAACTTGTTTAGTAGAAGAAGCATTTTCTCGTTTAAAAGAATTTGTATTTTAGTAAAAGAAAGAGGAATCTGATTATGAAAAATACGACAAAAAAATTAGTATCCTGTGCTTTATGCATCGCCCTAGGCGTATTACTTCCAATGGCCTTTCACATGATTCCAAATGCTGGAAGTGTATTTTTACCTATGCACATTCCTGTATTGATTTGTGGATTATTTTGTGGCACACCCTATGGTTTGGCATGTGGAATCATCACGCCCTTTCTTTCAAGTATGACAACAGGCATGCCTCCAGCTATGATTTTACCTCAAATGGTCATTGAACTTGGTGTATATGGTTTAGTTACTGGTTTATGTGAAAAACACATCGATTTCAAAAACGAAATGTCAAAATTATACATGAGTTTAATTATTGCGATGCTTGCAGGAAGAATTGTGAATGGTTTAGTAAATACATTTGTACTAAGTACACAAGGCTATACACTATCTGTATTTATGACAGCTAGCTTTATTACTTGTCTTCCAGGTATTATCATTCAATTAATTGTAGTTCCAATTTTAGTTCGTATATTAAACAAAACAGTAGCCTAGGCTACTGTTTATTTCATTTCAATCAATTCGTATTCTCGATTTCCCAAGCCAATCTTTTGGGCATGTTCTAAACATGATTTCCATTCCGATTCAGGCGTCGAATTTGTGAAATGGTCATGATGATTACAGAAGTTTGGATCATGTAGATGTTTATCTAATTGTGATCCTGGCATCGGTTTTGCCTTCATACATAAATCTACACATGCTTGATCTAGGGCAAGCGGATCGAAAGATGCCAACATTCCAATGTTTGGTAAAATTGGTAAATCATTTTCGGGGTGGCAATCGCAGTTTGGTGAAACATCCACAATTAAAGAAATATGGAAGTTAGGACGTCCATCCACAACGGCTTTTGTGTATTCAGCCATACGCTTATTTAATAATTCATTCGCATTGTAGTTATTAAATGAGATCGCATCAAAGTTACATGCACCTAAACAACGTCCACATCCAACACAATTTGTTTCATTGATATGCATCTTATGTGTTGTTTCATCATATTCCAATCCATTATTCGCACATTCTTTAAAGCATTGTTTACAACCACGGCACCGTTTTTCATCAACATGCGGAGTACCTGAACAGTGTTGTTCTTTTTTACCAGCACGCGAACCACATCCCATACCAATATTTTTTATGGTTCCACCAAATCCAGTTGATTCATGGCCTTTAAAATGTGTCAAAGAAATAAATACATCCGCGTCCATAATAGCTCGACCAATCTTAGCTGTTTGACAATATTCTCCACCAACAACTGGCACTTCAATATCATCCGTTCCTTTTAGTCCATCTCCTATCAAAATTGGACATCCTACAGTTAATGGTGTAAAGCCATTTTGCCAGGCACACTCCAAGTGTTCCAAAGCATTTTTTCTTGATCCTGGATACATTGTATTACAATCGGTTAAGAATGGTTTTCCCCCTAATTCTTTTACCACATCCACAATAGCACGTGCATAATTTGGGCGTAAATACGCAATGTTCCCTAATTCTCCAAAATGCATTTTAATTGCGACAAACTTTCCGTCTAGATCCAAATCGGCAATTCCTGCTTTTTTTGCCAACAATTGCAGTTTTGTCGGTAGACCCTCACCAAATTTACGGGCATGAAAATCCGTATAGTATACTTTAGATTTTTCCATCGAATATCACCTCAATTTTATTTTACAATTCATAAAAAAATGATACAATGCAAAAAATGAAAAAAAGGAAGTGTGATTATGAAAGAATTATCAAAAAGAACCGAGACATTCACAGATTCTGTGATTCGTCGAATGACAAGAATCGCAAACGAATATGATGCGATCAATCTGTCGCAAGGATTTCCTGATTTTGATCCACCAAAAGAAATATTGAATCGACTAGAACAAGTTGCTCATGAAGATTTTAACCAATATGCGATTACTTGGGGTGCCCAGAACTTTAGAGACGCCTTAGCTAAGAAACAATCAAAATATATGAATCTAGATTTAGACTCGAACAAAAATATCGTTGTCACTTGTGGAAGTACCGAAGCCATGATGGCAGCCATGATGAGTGTTTGTGATCCAAATGACAAAGTGATTGTCTTCTCTCCATTCTATGAAAACTATGGAGCAGATACCATCCTTTGTGGTGCTGATCCAATTTATGTTCCTTTACATCCACCTGTATTCAACTTTGATAAAGAAGAATTAGAGAATGCGTTTAAACAAAATCCGAAAGCTTTGATTTTGTGCAATCCAAGCAATCCTTGTGGAAAAGTCTTCTCAAAAGAAGAGTTGGAATATATCGCTAGTCTTGCCGTAAAATACGATACATATGTGATTACGGATGAAGTATATGAACACATTGTATATGCTCCATACACACATACATATTTTGCCTCTTTACCAGGTATGTTTGAAAGAACCATTTCTTGTAGCTCCCTATCTAAAACGTATTCCATTACAGGATGGCGCTTAGGCTATTGTATTGCCCCAGAAAATATCATCGAACAAATCAAGAAAGTACATGACTTTTTAACCGTTGGTGCGGCAGCTCCACTTCAAGAAGCAGCTGTAGTAGGGCTTGAATTTAGTGATGCTTATTATGATGAACTACAAAAGCTATATACACATAAGAAAGATCTATTCATCAATGGCTTAAAAGAATTGAACATTCCACATACCGAACCGCAAGGAGCTTACTATGTCATGGTCGATATCAGTGAGTTTGGTTACGATTCAGATTTAGATTTCTGTGTGGATCTCATTAAAAACGTCGGTGTAGCTGCCGTTCCTGGATCTAGTTTCTTTAAAGAGAAGGAAAATCGCTATATTCGTTTCCACTTTGCGAAAAAAGATGAAACTTTACTTGCGGCATTAGAGCGATTAAAAGATATGCGTGCAAAAATGCCTTATAAGAAAACCGTTGGGTAGTAATCCAACGGTTTTGTCTTTTATCACAATTACTCACGAATTTTAAAAATGTTCAACACACGTATTTAACGAAATTCACAAATGTTTATCTGTATATTTTAACGAAAATGAGAAATGTTTCATTGATACATTACGGTGATTCCATTGTGACTTTCAAAAAGCCAATTTCATTAAGCCGTGTATCGCATCAAGATAACGCTAATTTCTTTCATTAAAAGTTTACTATTTTTCCTTTATTTATCATCACAAGAAGAAAAAAAGACTCACCGAAGTGAGCCATTTATTAAAATTGAGATTTAGGATTCTTTCCTTGAATAAAATCACGAATATCTGAACATAATTCATGAACATTATCTTCACCAAGATAAATCATATGTCCACTTTGGTATCCTTTCCAGAATACACGGTCTTTTGGAAGTCCTGCATGATCCATTGTGTGCCATGCATATCCAAATTCAGTACATAGATCAAACCATCCATTCGCAAAGAATGCTCGCATTCCTGGTCTTCGCGTCATTGCATAACGCAATTCTTCTCCGGTTGTACCTTTCTTTTCTTCTTTATCCCAATGCATATAATAATCGGTTCCTGGAATAAAGTTACGATCTAATTTTACATTTAATTTTGGAAGTAGATCTCCTGTAAAAGCTGCATAGAAGAAGGTATCATAACGATCGGCTGTTGCATCATCCCACAATGCCTTTTTAATTTCATCTTGTTCTGGCTCTAATAAAGGACGAGTGACACGACCATCATAACGAGATACAGCTTTTCCTTTTGCCTTTAACACTTCTTGACGATAATCATCATCATCAATTTTTAAACCATGACGAATCAAGTATTCTCTAGAAACACCTGTATAATAACTTACCTTTTCTAAGATATATTCTTTTTCTTCTTCTGAAATAGCTTCTCCTTTATAAAGTGCAAGCACATAATCATGATCAGCGAAAGCCTTAGCTTCTTTTACCCAGTCTTCTACACTTTGATCGGTTGGATGATTGTGATACCAGTTTACACCTGCATATGTAGGAAATCCCAATACACTTGATTCAACCGGTAAGCCTTCACCAAAGTATTTACCTACAGTAACTGTATTTCCAATAAATACAATACCATCAAAGGCAATACCATAACCTCTTTCTCTTCCCATAGTTGCGGCAATACCAGCGGCAACTGCACTACGAGTACATCCATAACTTTCACCACATAAATATTTTGGTGACAAGCCACGATTATAACGACGAACCCAAGCTTCAAGCACTGTCAATAAAGCTTCTGCATCTTGTTCAATGCCAAAGAAATCTTTCTTCTTACTTTCATCAATCAATACACCATATCCAGTTCCAACAGGATCAATCAATACGATATCGGCAATATCGATCAAGCAGTCTGGATTATCAATGACTTTGTATGGTCCAAAAGCACTTTCACGATCCACCTCATCATACTGCATACGACGTGTTCCTAAAAAACCTGCATGTACATACATACAACTAGATCCAGGACCTCCATTATACGCAAAGATAACAGGACGATTGGATGTATCTTCTACATCACTTCTAAAATAGGCATAAGTAAAAATAGATGCGACTGGATTTCCATCCGGTCCATAGATAACATTGTCTTCACAAATTGTATGATATGGAATTTCTTTTCCTGACAATGTAATTTTTCCATCCGACTCAAAACGAGCTGGTTTAAAAGTATCTGGTTTAAAGCTTTCTGTTTTGTACATAATTCGTTTCCTCCACAATAATTCCATTATAGAACGTAGTGAAAAATAGTCAATGTAAATTATTACATTTTTGTAAACAAAAATGAAAAGAGAGAAACTATTCATTTCCCTCTTCATCATACGTATCTAAAAAATGATGTCTTGCACTATCATCTTTATAGGCAATTACCGTTTTAAGACTTACATTTTCGACACTCTTAAATATATTCTGTTCTACAAACGGATTGACTTTCTTCAATTCCTTGATTAAGTTTTTCATTTCTAAACGCTTCGACTTAGACTGTGTTAAACATGTTTCATTGGCACAAGCCTCAGTAAACTTGCATGCGCATTGAATAAAATATAAATCATTGTGTTTAGCCCAAGCTTTAATATCCTCTTCACGAATCAAATATAAAGGACGAATGACTTCCATACCCTTAAAGTTATTTGAATGTAGCTTTGGCATCATCGTTTGGATTTGTCCACCATAAAGCATCGACATTAAAATGGTTTCAATCACATCATCATAATGGTGTCCCAAAGCTATTTTATTACACCCTAAATTCTTGGCATAGTTATACAAATGACCTCTTCGCATTCTTGCACATATGTAACATGGATTTTTTTCTATATTAAAAACATTGTCAAAAATATCACTCTCAAAGATTTCCACTGGGATATTTAGCTTTTTGGCATTCTTTTCAATAACCTCACGATTCTCTTTTGAATAGCCTGGATCCATCACAATATATTTCACATCAAAATGAACAGGTGAATGTTTATGCAGTTCTTGAAAACATTTTGCCATCAACATCGAATCTTTTCCACCCGAAATACATACCGCAATACAATCGCCTTCTTTGACAAGCTCATAATCACGGATAGCCTTCGTAAATTTTGACCAAATCTTTCTTCGATACGTTTTAATAATACTTCTTTCGACTTGAACACAAAAATCATCTGATACATTTGTGTTCATCTTATCCATAACGATCGAAACATACCCACCATCTACACTATATGCATCATATCCTTTTTCCTGTAATCTTTGTGCAACAATATCACTGACATAGCCTTGAGCGCAAACGACAATGATCTTCTTAGTTGAATCAAAGTCCGTTTCCAATGCACTTTCTCCACTTAATACAACACTGTTCTCGATTGGATTTTTAAAGGCTTCTTCGGCATCACGAATATCAATTAAGATATATTCTTCTTTATTTAATTGTTTTAATTGTTCTACTGAAATTTTCATGAAACCATTCTAACATATTATTGAAATTTTGGTTAAAAAAGCACAAAATAAAAGATAAATTAATAAAGGAAATTTGATTATGACACAAGATATGACACAAGGCAAAATCATGCCTATGTTAGTTCACTTTACCATTCCCTTGGTATTAGGCAACTTATTTCAATTAACATATAATGCCGTCGACAGTATTATTGTAGGCCACTTTGTAGGAAAAGAAGCTTTGGCCGCTGTTGGAATTTGTAATCCAATCACGACATTATTCATCCTATTTCTAAATGGACTTTGTATGGGCGCAAGCATATTGATTGGCATGTATTATGGGGCTAAAGAAGAAAAACTTGCTCGTCAAATGAGCACAACTATGCTTGCAGGACTTGTATTTTCACTTGTATTAACACTAATCTGCATATTTTTTTCACCACAAATTCTTAAATTTATGCGGGTAGATTCATCCATTTTAAATATGACAACTACCTATCTTCAAATCATCTTTGCCGGTTTAGTCTTTACCTTTCTATACAACTTTTTTGCGAGTACACTACGCGCTTTAGGCGACAGTAAATCACCCCTATATTTCTTAATTATCAGTTCCATTCTAAATATCTTTGGAGACTTATTCTTTGTGGTTGTTTTACATGCAGGAAGTAAAGGATGTGCCATTTCTACTGTGATTAGCGAAGCTTTATGTTGCCTATTCTGCGTTCTATATATACAAAAGAAAGTGCCACTTCTACAACTGGGTAAAAAGTGGCTGGTATTTGATATTTCCTTATTAAAAAGAACCATTGCGTATGGCTGGGCTAGTGCTATGCAGCAGGCTACTGTGCAACTAGGAAAGCTTGGTATTCAAATGATTGTCAATACGATGGGTGTATCGGTTGTAGCTGCCTTTACAGCCGTCAATCGAATTGATGATTTTGCGTATACCCCGGAACAAAACATTGCCCATTCTATGACAGCTTTAATGGCACAAAATAAAGGTGCCGACAAAAAAGATCGTATGCAGGAAGGATTTCGTTGTGGTATTGTTCTAGAAATCATCTACGGTATCTTTATCTTTCTAGTATGTTTTATCTTTGCAAAACCATTAATGCATTTATTTGTGCAAGATGAAGAAGTTATTATGCATGGAGTTACTTATCTTCATTTAATTTCCATCATGTATATTCTTCCAGCCTTCACCAATGGAATCCAAGGCTTCTTTAGAGGCATTGGCGATTTAAAAATCACCCTCATTTCAAGTCTAGTGAATATGACAGTTCGAGTTATCGTCGCTGCTCCACTCGTTTTAAATTTCCATCTTGGCATTGAAGCTTTACCATACTCATATTTAGCTGGATGGATTGGTATGTTGATAGCAGAAATTCCATTGCTTATTCAAACATATAAGACGTATTAATCGCATAATCCTTTTAGATCAATCTTATATACAGAATTATTCAATTTCCTATTCTTCAAAAACATAATCATATATATTGGAAGATAGATTCTTTTATCTTTTACTTCCACATTGCCTTGAGAAAACACCAAGGCTTTTTTAATATTGTAGTTTTCTGTAGACAACACATTATTTAATGCTGAATGCCTTTTATAGTCTTTTCCTGATTTAATTTCTAATGGCAAGATTTCTCCATCGAGTTCGACCACAAAATCAAGTTCACCCATTTTCTTACTATTGTAGTAATATAAACTAAATCCTTTAGAATTTAATTCTTGTGCCACCACATTTTCAAACAAAGCCCCATTATTAATAGAAGATTCATGATTTAATATAGACATCTTCACATAGTCTGAATACATATTCGTCAATAATCCAACATCTGATATAAATAGCTTAAACAGATTTCGGTTTTCGCTAATCATCAAAGGAAGCTTAGGCTCAGACACATTATATACAGGTATGACTACACCTGCATCTTTAAGCCACAAGAAATCATTTTCTACTTTATTAAAACTCATCCCTTTACCCACTTTATTCAATTGAAACCTTTTGTTCTTTTCATCCAATTGTCCAGGTAGTGCATCATATATCTCTTTTAACTTTAACTTATATCTCTCTTCATACTTCGAAAAATCAAAGCGATACAAACGTGTGATATCTTGTTGTACTTGTGATACTCGATTTAAATCGTTCGTTTCTAAATATGTACTTACAGCTTGTGGCATGCCTCCCACAATCAAGTATAGATTAAAAATATCCAACATCTTTTTATGAATAAATTCATCTACTGTTTTTCTCTCAATATAACATTCTTCTAATATATCAATAATATTCTCCTGTATACCAAGCGCATCAACAAATTCATGAAAATTTAAAGGATACATATCAAGTATCTGCATGTAGCCTACAGGCGCTGACTTCAACCCGTTTAATTCAACACCTAATAAAGATCCACTAAGTACATATTTGTATGTTCCATCATCCACCAAAAATTTAATTTTAGTAATAAAATCTTTTACTTCTTGAATCTCATCAAAGAAGATAATCATACCTTTCGATAATGGTTTATTAGCAACAAGAGATAAACGCATCAAAAAATCCTTAGTATCTGTACTATTTTTAAACAACTGAACCAATTCTGGTTGTTCAATGAAGTTAAATTCCATATAATTTACATTCTGATTCTTTAAACAATTTCGAATCACATATGTTTTTCCAACCTGTCTAGCTCCCGTTACTAATAGTGCATTATTTCCATCTTGTATCCATCTTTCAATTTCACTTTGTATATAACGTTTAATCATGGTATCACCTACTTTTCCAACTTTATTTTAGTTCTTTTTAATAACTTTTCCAACCCATATTTTTGTATTTTATCCACTTTTCCAACCTTTTTTTATGTCTTTTTGGCAACTTTTCCAACTTTTTGATTCAATTATTTAGAAAACTTTAAGATTTATCACTAAAGAACCTTAATAATTATTCGTTATAGTAATCCTGGTGATAATTTATGACAAATAAAAATATACAAAACATAACAAACTTTGGATTTGTCCTTATGATTCTTATTTGTGTTTATTTCTTTTCTCAAGGATACTTCACAAATCCACAACTTTTACAGGCTACACTGTCGAAAGCCGGGATTTTAGCACCCCTACTTTTTATTCTTCTACAAATCATTCAAGTGATTATTCCTATTATTCCGGGTGGTGCATCGAGCACCTTGGGTATCACAGCTTTTGGAGCAATCAATGGATTCATATATAACTACATAGGTATTTGTATCGGATCCATATGTATCTTTTTACTTGTTCGTAAATATGGTCAAAGAATGATTCTAAAATTATGTAAAAAGAAAGATTACGACAAATATATGAAGTATACATATGATCAAAATAAATTTGATACTTTCTTTATGTTAGCTATTTTCTTACCTTGTGCACCCGATGATCTCTTGTGTATGCTTGCAGGACTGACACATATGTCACTCAAAAAATTTGTCTGGATCATTCTTCTGGGTAAGCCCTTATCTTTGATTGCCTATTCTTATGGTCTTACGCAGTTGTTTCAAATTATCGAAAGGTGGTTATAATTATGTTATACATTGGAATACTATGTGCATGTATTGGATTTTATTTACATTATTAAATTAAAAGGAGAACTTTATGGAACATACAATATTAGTGGTAGAAGACGAACAAGGGATTCGTGAAGCCATTGGAATTTATATGAAGAATCAAGGATACAATGTGATTCTTGCCGCAAACGGAAAAGAAGGCTTAGAAAAGATTGAAACAAACGATATTCATTTAGCCATCGTAGATATTATGATGCCTGTTATGGATGGTATTTCTATGGTGATGGAAGCTCGAAAACAACATGATTTTCCGATTCTATTCTTAAGTGCGAAAAGTGAAGATATTGATAAAATCACAGGTTTAAATATTGGTGCCGATGACTATATCACAAAGCCATTTCAAAGTATGGAGCTTGTCGCAAGAGTGCGTTCTCATTTAAGAAGGTACGAACAAATCTTAAATTTAAAGAATGAGACAAAGAGTGAAGATGAGTATGTGATTGGTGATCTTACATTGAGTAATACGACAAAAAGAGTGACACTCAGTTCAAGGGATATTAAATTAACGCCAAAAGAATTTGATATTTTAAAACTATTGATTTCACATCCAGGACAAGTTTTTTCTAGTCAACAAATCTATGAATTAGTATGGAAAGAAGAAGCTATCAACACAGAAACGATCATGGTTCATATTCGTAAATTACGTGAAAAGATTGAAGCCAACCCTAAAAAGCCTATTTATATCAAGGTGGTATGGGGTCAGGGCTATAAAATGGAGAATATACAATGAAAAAGAAGAATATTTTTTTAATAATACTATGTGCTTTATGCATCATTAGTTCTTGTATAGTGACAAGTTTTTATCCAAATGTTTCTACAGCCACTCCAACAAAGCTTCCTGAAACTTTAGAGCAGAATCTTACAGCTTTTATTCTTGCCAAAAAGTTGGAGCAGGACCCAAAGTATGAATATATTACTTTTGAGAAAGATACGCCGGAAGATATTCAAAAGGATATAAAAAAAGGGTTAGACTCATCATTATCTAGCGCAAAAAATATTTTTGAGAATGATCCAAACTTCTTTTATACGTGTGATGTAAACAATAAAATCACTTCAAAACAATTTAATGTGAATGTAAAGAAAAAAGATACAAGATATTATGATACTTTGGATTCGAATACTTTAAATGTAACGGATAATATTATGAATCTTATTAACTATAACAGTGAAAAGTATTATGAATACTATGGTGGCACTTATTATTGTGATGGAAAGCCATTTCCAGGCTACACACTTCATATGCCAAGTGATGTCGTATTAACATTCTATATTCCAGCTGTTTTAAATTATGATAATACAAGTCTAATTGACTTCTTAGATTTAGATGCCGATCAATACACCTATTTCTTTATGACAGCCTTCTTGATTTGTAGTGCCATTATCGCCCTATATGTCTTTCTTAATAAATATGCGTATGAAAAGGAAGCCTATATCTTTAGACATGTGAATAACTGGTTATTTGAACCTGCATTCCTATTATTTCTAACAATTGATGCACTGCTAGCCAGTGGTACATGTATATTAACGACCTATTCGATTGAAGGTACATTCTTAAACATCTTGAATCGATATCATATTGAGTTTAGTCAACCTATCGTATATTTTACGAATATTCTTGCGTGGTTCATCACGCTATTCTTTATTGGATTATCTGTATATTGGCTAAAATGTCAATTTACGACATCTATAAGAGATTGGTTCTTCCATAGAACTTTGGTTGGTAAATTTATTCTTTATTTCTCAAATAAAGTAGAAGGAATTATTTCTACCGATTTATCAGATGAAATCCTTAAAAAATATATTATTTTCTCAACTTGTTTGATTGTGATCCTTGCATTTATATCCTTGTTGAACATTCCATTCTTCTCTTTCTTTATCGTTGTTGCAGCCTTAATTGGCATCAGCGTTGTGGGATATAAGAAAATCAAGAATGTTCAAAATCAATATCAAGATATATTACATATGACAGAAGATTTATCGAGTGGTAATTTTGAAAATATCAAGCCTGTAGATTCTGGTTTATTCCAATCTTTAAACAATAATATCTATCAAATTAAGGATGGTTTTGAACAAGCTGTAAAGGAACAAGTACAGTCACAAAATTTAAAGACCGAATTGATTTCAAATGTATCGCATGATTTAAAAACACCATTAACAGGTATTAAGAATTATGTAGAGTTATTAAATGATCCTAGTATTAGTGAGGAAGATAAAAAGAGTTATTTAGAACGATTGAATCAATATACAGATCGTTTAAGCATTCTAATCACAGACTTATTTGAGGTATCTAAAGCCAATAGTGGTAATATTGATTTAGAATATTCTGATATCAACATCATTGAATTTATTGAACAAGTATGTACAGAAAACGAAGAGCTTCTACAAGCTAAAAATCTTCAGCTTGTGACAAATCTTCCAGAAAAAGAAATTCATGTATGCTTGGATGGAAATAAGACGTATCGTATTTTTGAAAACTTATTTACGAATATTTCTAAGTATGCACTTGAAAACACACGTGTATTCTTGGATGTGAAAGATATAGGAAATTCAGTTGTGATCACAATGAAAAATACTTCGAAGGCACCGCTTGATTTTGATAGTGATATCACAGAACGTTTTGTGCGTGGCGATAAATCAAGGCATGAAGCTGGCAGCGGTCTAGGTCTTGCGATTGTGAAGAGTTTTACCGAAGTACAGAATGGCACGTTTATGATTGAAACGGATGGTGATCTCTTCAAGTCTATTTTAAGTTTTCATAAATCTTAAAAATAATCACAAATGAAATAAAGTGGTCAAAAATCCTAGAACAAAGGATAGGCCACTTTTTATATATGTATTTATTGGTTTGCAATCGGAAAAAGTGTAGAATTCTACATAAAAAATGATTAGATAATTCATTATGTCTTAAACTGTTAATTAATTAGAATACGATACATGAATTCGTGTATAATAGAAGAAGTGGACTTTTGGAGGTTATTTATGATTTTAGAACAAATTGATAAAGACTTATTGAAAATGGCAGAAGAATCGGATGTCATTTTAAAAGATATTTATAAAAAAATTGATGATGTATGTTTATACAATTCAGATCGTATCTTAGCTGCATTTATTGAGAACCACGTTTCTTATTCTGACTTTGCGGATATCAACGGGTATGGTAACTATGATGAGGGTCGTGATAAAATCGAACGTATTTTTGCGACAGTACTCGGATGTGAAGATGCTTTGGTACGCCCTCAAATCATGAGTGGTACAAACGCTTTATACTTAACTTTATCTGCCCTATTAAAACATGGAGATACAATGATTTCCATTTCTGGTGCTCCTTATGATTCTTTGCAAGAAATGATTGGTTTATGTGGTGATTCTACACAATCCTTAAAAGCCAATGGTGTAAAGTATGAACAAATTGATTTAGTGAATGATGATTTTGATGATGATAAGATTGTTGAACGTTTAAAAGAAAACAATGTAAAATTAGTGGAAATCCAAAGATCTAGAGGATATGCTCACCGTTTATCATTAACCATTTCAAAGCTTGAGCGTATCATCAAAAAGATTCGTGAAGTAAACAAAGACGTTATTATCATGGTGGATAACTGTTATGGTGAACTTGTTGAAAAATTGGAACCAGGACACATTGGTGCTGATGTTGTGGTTGGATCTTTAATGAAAAACTTAGGTGGAGGAATTGCCTCTACTGGAGGATATGTAGCTGGTAATAAAGAATGGATCAATATGGTAGCTGAACGCTTAACAGCTCCTGGAATCGGTAAGGATTTGGGTGCAAACTTTAACTTGAACAACTCTTTCTTTAAAGGTATCTTCATGGCACCAAATGCTGTAAAGAGCGCTTTAAAGACAGCAGTTTTCACAGCCTATATGTTAGAAAAATTGGGCTATAAAAACGTATCTCCTGCTTATAATGATGAAAGAACGGATATCATTCAAACTTTAGAACTGGGTTCAAAAGAAAATCTTGTTAGCTTTACACAAGGCATTCAATCCACAAGTCCAATTGATTCATTTGTTCGTGTTATGGCTGCTCCAATGCCAGGCTATCCATTTGATGAAGTTATGGCTGCTGGAAGCTTTACACAAGGAAGTACCATTGAATTAAGTGCGGATGCTCCAGTCGTTGAACCCTATACTTTATATATGCAAGGTGGATTAACATTAGAATATGGAAAACTTTCTATTCTTCTTGCCCTAACAAATATGAAAAACAACTAAGATGCCAAGTGCATCTTTTTTCGTTTCAAACGATACTTCAATCAATAAAGAATAAAAGTGGTCAACCCCCTTTAAATATAGGGATTTAACCACTTTTTTAACAGCTACCCATCTGTCCACCATCGATACGAATGATGGAATTGTTGATAAAGTTAGCTTCATCACTAATTAGAAAACGAACAAGATATGCCACTTCTTCTGGCTTTCCATAACGTTTCACCATGATTTTTTCTGTTTCTTCCTTTAAGAACTCTTCGTCATAGCCATCTAGTTCATTATCGGTTCCAATAAATCCGGGTGCAACACAATTCACATTGATGTATGGTTCAAATTCAGCCGCAAGATTGTGTGTCATTGAAATCAAGGCTGCTTTTGAAGCATCATAATCGATACACATTGGATAATATGTGTTAATTCCATTGGTACTTGATATATTAATGATTCTTCCATATTCTTGATCCAACATGTGTTTATAGACTCTTTTACTACAGTTAAAAGCACCTACTACATTGACATCTAATGTTCTTTTAAATTCTTCGGCATTTTTTAAATGAAACAAATTAGAAAGATCTACAGCCGCATTATTAATTAATATATCTACGCCACCCATCTTCTCTTCAATTTCACTAACCATAATATTTACTTGATCTACATCCGATACATCTGCACATATAGTTAGGCAGCGAACCTGATATTGAGATTCAATTTTTTCTTTTAATTCTTTGGCAGGCTGTTTCGAAGTTAAATAGTTAATGACAATATCATAACCATTCTTTGCGAGTTCCAATGCGATTGCACTTCCAATGCCACGAGCACCACCTGTAATTAAGACAACTTTATTCATAGTTAAAAAAAGAAGAGCGATTAAGCTCTTCCTGCATATTTTCCATCTGTTGAGAATACAACGATTTTTTCACCTGGTTCGATGAATTGTGGAACTCTTAATGTTAATCCAGTATCTGTAGTTGCATCTTTAGTTTGGTTAGATGGTGCACCTTTGATTGCTGGATCTGTTTCAGCTACTGTCAATTCAACTTTTTCTGGAACAGAAACAGATAATAACTCTCCTTCGAAGAACATCAAAGATACTTCAGCACCTTCGACAATAAAGTATTTGTTGAAATCAACTTGGTCAGCTGTTAATTCATAAGTATCGTATGTTTCTAAATCCATAAAGTAATATGTAGAATCTGCTTCATATGAGAATTGAGCTGCTTTTTTAGAAATGTTAGCTTGTTCAAATTTAGTTGAAGCATTGAAGTTTCTTTCTTGTGTATTCCCTGTTTTTAAGTTTTTCATCTTAGTTTTTAAGATAGCTGCACCTTTACCAGGTTTAACATGTTGGAAATCTAATACTACCCAAGGATCACCATCAACGATTAAAGTTAATCCTGTTTTAAAATCACCTGCAGAAATTGCCATAATTTTTCACTCCTATTTTCTATAAATATTTTTACACGCTTTATTGTACCATATCCTCATCATTTTTAGAAGAATGAGTGTGATACTTTCACTCTACTTTATTTTCCTTAAATAATTTCATCATTTCATTCGTTAAACTAAATTCACCTGGTTGAAGAATAATTTCATCTCTTTGAACCCAATCTGCATATTTCAATTCATTCGTATCCATAGATATCTCATCATTGCCCTTTACATCACAAAAGAACCCTAACAAAATATCATTGGCACTTCCCCAAGGCTGTGATTTGTAGTAACGAATATTATTCACTTTGATTCCAGCCTCTTCCATAACTTCACGTTTTACCGTTTCTTCTACGGTTTCACCAATTTCAGTAAAACCTGCAATCAAAGCATTATACTTAAATCCCGTACGATATTTTGTCAGCAACAACTTATCCCCGTTGATTACACCCACAATAACAGCTGGCATAATTCTTGGATACACTGTATTATGACACTCTGGGCAAACCATAGCTCTTTCCTTTGTTGAATGCATCATCTTATGTCCACATCTTCCGCAGAATTTAGTATCTCGATACCAATCTGCCAAATGCTTTCCAGTAATGGCCGCAAACAAATTGTCTTTTGAACCAATCCCTTCAATACGCAAACTTCTTTCTTCAACATAACCATATCCGGATGGGATCTGATTCTCTTCCAATTGCATATCACATAAGAAATACTTTGTACTATCAATTGAAAACAAATATCGATACTCTACATCTTCTACTTGTATATCTCTTACTTTAGGAAAAACGACTTCCTTATTTTCAAAACAATTTAAATGAATTAAAATCCTTCCATTCACAATACACAGCAATACATCCTCTTGAGTTGCCTGTACATTAGGATCAAATTCATTGTGTAATTTATGTGGATAAATATCTTGTACCATTTACTGATACCCCCTTGTAAATTTATACATCGTATTCCTGCAATCTCAAGGATACGACATCCTTTTATCATCTAAAAATCAAGTATATCATGTAATTTAAGAATATTTTAGATAAGTTTAAGGATTTTGTCATTGTTTACTTATGCTTTGAATGGTATAATCTGTGGACTACAAGGGAGAGGGCATATGTTTACTACAAAACATTTTATATGGATAGGAATATGTATTCTATTTATCCTAATTATGAATCACTATGCGAAAAAAGAAGATTTCACGCTACAAAACGCTTGTTACTTCTTTATGTTTATATGTTTGTTGAGTGAAACCACAAAGATGATGTCAGATATGATTCCAAGTACACATGGGGGAATGCATTTAAATCCGCAATCCCTTCCATTCCATATCTGCAGTATATTATTGTTTATTGCGGCCTACATTACTTTTGGAAAAGATGGCCCACTAAAACAAAAAATGATCAATTTCTTTGCGGTTGTCGGTACTTGCGGAGGAATCGCGGCTATCTTGATTCCAACGTATGGCGTTGAATTTAATGTAGCCAATGTATATCAATGCTTCATGTACCATGCAGCACTTACATGGTTTTCTTTATATTTGATTCGTTTCAAACACGCAAACCTAGGTATGCAGGCATTTAAAGACAATTTAGTTGTGTTGTTTGCGTTATTAATTTTTAACCTGTATATGAATTCTATTTTGGCAGTCTATGATACAAACTTTATGTTTATTGTAAGACCACCATTAGAAGGACTTCCATTCCTTAATCTAGACCATGGATACTATATCTATTTATTTAGAGTCATCATGCTTGGAGTGATTGGACTTAGCCTATTCCATTTACCATTCATAGTAAAAGAAAGAAAAAGCTGTGAGACAGAAAGTGATTTTAACATCGCTTAGTCCACAGCTTTTTTTCAATTTATTTATGTTGTGATGCCAACCATTCAAAGAACGTTGTTCCATCCTCTGTAGTTGCTTCATTATTTAATGGATATACCCAAACGGCATGCGATTCATAATCTTGTCCTTCAACCTTAACTTCTGGATATTCTGTATACAATACATTTGCGCCTAGTTCCTGCATATGTTTATACGCGTTTCGACTATATTGCACTGGAACTGTATCATCGATTGTAGCATGCATTAACCACATTGGAATCTCTTTGACTTTATCCATGTTTTCAGTTGGAACATCATAAGCTGCACAAATTGGGAATGCTCCCGCAAATAATTCTGGAGCCGCAAACAATGTTTCCCACGTTTGATAGCCACCCATTGAGCATCCACCGATATACACTCGATTTTCATCAATATCATCATGTTCAGCAATATATTCCTTAATTAAGGATACAACCTTATCTGTATTATCTGTCCCCTTTAACACTAAATCTCCAACCGCAAATTCAGGCATCCAATAATCTGGAGACTGCGGAGCCAATACATAAGGATTATCAAAGATTTCTTTTGCCTCATCTGTAGTAAAGGCAACAGCCCCACGATTTCCATTAATCTGCGCTACGTTGTTTTCTCCACCTTCACCGGCACCATGGAGCCAAATCACTAATGGATGTTTTTTTCCATCTGCTTTTGGTTTATAGTCACGATAATGAATTCCATCTTTGGATTCACCCGAATCAAATTCATCCACAATATTTTGAACAAATTTATCTTGAGAAAGTTTCAACTCAACTTTCTTACCATCTTTTGTTTCTACATCTTTATTCTGTTTAACTTTATATTCAACTTCTAACGGTACATTTGAGAAAGTATCATCATTCCATTGTAGAACATCTGAATATTCAGTATTTAAGTTTGTTTCCAATTTAACAACAACATATTTACCTTCATCAGCTTTTTTACCATTCTTATCTGAAACATACACTTTTTCTACAGTACGCTCACCATTTTCATAATCAATACCCGCCGTACTTTTATTATTTGTCGTTACCGTAAATGTATCCTTCTTGATACTATCTCCATTCAAAGTCACAGGGGATTCAATCATCACCTTATCTACACGTGCACCATAATCATATACACTTGCATAAACATTAAAAGTCCCATCTTTCTTTTCATTTGTCGAATTTTGAGCACAACCACTAATTGATAGAGCACCAATCGCCACAGCAATGGTAATCATCTTTTTAAATTTCATAAACCTAATCTCCTAACATATCTGTCATATGATTTCTAAATAGTATTATCCACAAACCTAGACTAATGCAGGTTAGCCAAACCCATGCATATAGCCAACACAATATAAACAAAATTCTTAGAATCGCCAGTTCTTATAAAGAAATTTATATCCATTTCTTTTTAATTATTAAATTTATCTTTCCTCCTTATCTATATATAAAACAGAGACGCACTCTGTATTTATGTCAAATATTGATTTGCTTTATGTACCAATATCTATTTTTATTATACCACAAAAGAATTTTAATGTAACCGCTTACAAATGCAATAAAGACCTCCCGTTTAGGAGGCCTATATTATGAATCAATGACTGAATCTATATTAAACGTAGGTTCACGCCTTATCGATGATGGCTATGATGAATTCATTATGATTACAGCAGATCCACTACACGTTTAGAGCGTACAACTGGCTTTCGGCATGCTTTAGAAACAAAAGGAAAAAAATGCAAAACCCATGTTGTAGCCGATGATGTAACAAGTGATACATTACGTGATCTACTATACAATGAATTACGTTTTGGTGTTCGTACCCTAATCTTTGTAGCCAACTGCTTATTATTACCACGAGTTTATTTGGCATTAAAAGATTACCGTAACTTGATGCCAGATACAACTGGATTAATTGGCTTTGATAATACAGAATGGACAAACTTCTCGAGTCCAACTGTCACAACAATCGTACAGCCAGACTATAATGAAGGCTATCAAGTTGCATTGATCTTAATTGATTCATTAAAAGGAACCAACGAACAGATTCCAAATCAAATCTTAAAGTGTTCTGTAAACTGGAATGAATCAACCAAACAACACAATTAGAGATTTAAAATGATACCCATATTTACTTATGTTTTTTCTATCATCAAGAATTAATTTCGTATCTTTAATTTTTCGTTAATTTTTACATTTCATCAGTTATATCTGATAAATTTATATTTTTTATACTAATTATTAGTTATAAACGTGATATATTATAGTTAACTACAAAAGGAGGCTGAGATTTATGATCAAACGTGAACTATATATGAGTCGCATCCGTCCATTCATAGGAACAGACTTAATCAAAGTCATAACTGGTATTCGTCGTTGTGGAAAGTCCGTCATGTTAAAGCTAATTCAACAAGAGCTCACGGAGTCTGGTATCAGTCCAAAACAATTTATCTCTATCAATTTTGAAGATATGAACTACTTCCACTTACAAACTGCACAAGCACTGCATGATGAAATCCGTGCAAAAGCCTCAGAAATGGAAGGCAAAGTTTATCTATTCTTTGATGAAATACAAGAAGTCAAGGACTGGGAAAAGTGTATCAACTCTTTTCGCGTATCATTAGATTGTGATATTTACATCACAGGCTCAAACGCAAATCTACTATCGAGTGAACTAGCAACTTATTTGGGTGGTCGATATGTAGAATTTGTGATATATCCATTTTCTTTTAAAGAGTTCATGGAACTATATCGTTCGATTACTCCTGACGCATCCATTCAGCAATGTTTTCAAAAATACCTTATTGTCGGAGGTATGCCTTACCTTTCAAACATTCGTTATGCAGAGGCTCCGTCTAAACAATATCTTCAAGATTTATTCAACTCTGTTCAGCTCAAAGACATCATGAAACGAAATAAAATTCGAGATGTTGATTTGCTAGAACGAATCATTACCTATGTGATTGCGAATGTGGGAACAACTTTTTCTGCATCCTCACTCGCAAAGTTTTTAAAAAGTGAAAGGCGAACTGTGTCTCCGGAAACAATTTTGAATTATATCAAGTACTGTTGTGAAGCTTATTTATTCTATCAAGTGAAACGAGAAGATTTGCAAGGTAAGCAAATTCTTTCTTCTAATGAAAAATATTATATTGCCGATCACGGTATCCGTGAAGCTATTTTCGGTGGTAATATGCGAGATATCAATCTTATTTTAGAAAATATCGTATATCTAGAATTATTGCGCCGGGGATTTGATGTAACTGTAGGAAAAAATGGGAATAAAGAAATAGATTTTGTATGCAACAAACAAGGCGAAAAAATATATGTTCAAGTTACTTATCTGTTGGCATCCCAAGAAACAATTGATCGTGAATTTGGTGCTTATGATCATATTAAAGATAACTTTCCAAAGTACGTTGTTTCTCTTGATGAGTTTAACATGAGCCAAAATGGCATCAAGCATCGAAACATACGTGATTTCCTACTAACAAATGAATGGAACTAAACACAAATCTAACTTTTAAAAGGTCTCAGTCAAATGTTGTCCGAGCCTAATCTCATCTACAAACCATTTTGGGGTATATGCCGCCCCTTAAATTCTTGGAGAGCAAATTCACCTAACCCCATCCAAATTTATTGTGCCATTATAACGTGAATCTTACGTCATAGAATACTCAGCCTAAGCCTTTGACTATGCCCTTAGCGGTTCATTTGCGAACTTGTTGTCACTTAGTTTCCACCAATCTAAACTCTCTTTAGACACATTTTTTCGTTTGATCTCCGCTTCATCGGTTTTGTTGGGATTATAGTAATACAAATGAAAACGTTTCTTAACCAATTTTACATTTTTACATTCGCATCGACAAATTATGAGATGAATTCTTTTCTAGTATAAAGTTGTTGTTCATACGAATAAAATGATATAATCTGATAGGTTGTGAGGTGTGTGAATATGTTATTTAAAGAAATAACTGAAACTGAATTTAAAATATTTTCGAAAGAATGGCCAGACAACAACTTCTGGCAAACTACAAATATGGCGCACATGAGAGAAAGAAGAGGTTGTACAACTTCTTATGTTGGAATTATGGACAACGACAAGCTAATTGCAGCTAGCATGTTGTCATTTGTTCCAGTTTTCTCTTCTTATACTTTCTGTCAGATTTTAAGAGGACCATTATTAGATTATTCAAACTTAGATTTATTTACTTTCTTCCATGAAAATCTAGTTCAATTCTGTAAAAAGAAAAAATGTCTATATTTCCATATGGACCCTTATTTAATGTATAAAGAAAGAGATATTCATGGTGATATCGTAGAGGGTGGAATCGATAATTCTCCTATCTTTGATCACATTATGTCACTTGGGTATACACATGAAGGATTTACGCGTGGAATTGACAATGATAGAGAGCCTAGATGGATTTATACGATTGATACGGAAAATATCACAAAAGAAGAATTGTTGAAAAAGATGGAGCGTAAAGCTATGCGTTCGGTTCAACATGTTCAAAAGTACAACATTCAAGTTCATGAAATTGATGGCGATCATTTAAAGGTATATGAAGATATCATTCGTGATACATCTTCTCGTCGTGGCTTTGAATTTAGAAGTGATGATTACTATAAAAATGTATATGAATGTTTCCATGATGATGGCTATGCTCAATTCTTGTATGCTGACATGGATATGAATGACTATATCAAGAGCTTAGAGATTGATTTAAAGAAAAATCAAGATATTGTAGATCAATCGGCAAAGCGATTAGAGCAGCAAGAAAGTCCTAAGATCCGTAGAAAAATGGATTTAGCAAATGAGCAAATTCAGGGTATCAACAAAAAAATTGATCATGCACATGAAATCATCAAAGAGGATGGAGAAAAGATCATTTTAACTGCTGGTTTATTCTTCACATATGGACAAGAAGTATTATGTTTAATGAGTGGTGTATATGAAAAATATATGCAGTTCTGTTCTCCATACGCTCTTCACTGGCACATGTTGAAGCATTGTATTGATAATGGATTCAAGCGCTATAATCTTTATGGTATTAGTGGAATCTTTGATGAAAGTGCTCCAGACTATGGTGTTTACTTATTCAAAAAAGGCTTCAATGGAAATGTCATTGAATTAATGGGTGACTTCGAATATGTTGTGGATTCAAAGATGTATAATGTTTATCAAACATTAAGAAAGATCAAGCATACAATCAAAAAATAGCTCGAACAAAGAATCAGTCTAATCACTGATTCTTTTCGTATTATGAAACCAGGAAGAAAAGTATTCTGGTTAATATAGAATTGTAT
>OKTM01000024.1_pt1 | contig 112079 bp, 98 predicted proteins | sample 1606401 | NCBI WGS metagenome assembly OKTM01 (sample SAMEA3879583, study PRJEB24766) | human gut metagenome | biome: human-associated habitat; feature: feces | place: USA | collected 1985/1987 | reverse complement strand
AAACGCTTTGCAGCTGCTCTTTTTGTCTTTACCTTTGGCATAATAATCCTCCTAAAAATGTCTATTAGTTGTTATTTATTTTAACGTTTTTCAGTTAAAAACATCATCATGCTCCTGCCTTCCATCTTAGGAGCCTTCTCAATTACAGCTATATCACTAAGCTTTTCTGCAAAATCCTCTAATATATGCTTAGTAGAGTCGATATGAGCCATTTCTCTTCCTCTGAATCTTAATGATACTTTAACCTTGTTACCTTTCTCAATGAACTTTCTTGCTGAGTTACACTTAGTATTAAGGTCATTGACATCGATGTTAGGTGATAAACGAACTTCCTTAACTTCTACTGTCTTCTGTTTCTTCTTAGCTTCCTTTTCCCTGCGGAGCTGTTCGTACTTGAACTTGCCATAATCTACAATTCTGCATACAGGTGGATTAGCTGATGGCGAAACCATTACCAAATCTACTCCTGCATCCTTAGCCATGTTTAAAGCATCTCTTAATGCCATAACTCCAAGCTGCTGTCCTTCTTCTCCAATAACACGAACCTCTTTGCATCTGATCTGTTCGTTAATCATTAACTCGTTAATAGCGGTACACCCCCATATAAAAAATTAAAGTGAATAGCACAGCTATCCACTTTCTTTAATCAAAACACAATCCTATATTATGTGTAATTCTTAAATATCAACCCGAGTCGCCCTATGCGCTGAGGTGAGAGTGGATACTCTGCTTTGCTTTGCAACTATTGCATGATATCATCCTAATCAATATATGTCAACCCCATTATTAAAATTTATTCGCAAAATTTATTACAATGCAATTAATCTTATATCTTGGAATATCACTTCATTAATGATATTATAATACAGAAAATAAATCAAGAAAGGATCTGACATTTATGAAAGATTTTCTTATATCAACTGACACAACTGCTGATTTACCTGCAAGTTATGTTAAAGAAAACAACATTGATATCCACACTCTTTTTTATGCATTTGGTGAAGTAATCTACGGAACAGATAACATTATGCCTGAGAAGGAATTCTTTGACCGCATGCGTAACGGCGAGATGCCAACAACTATGGCATGTAATCCGCAGGATTGTAAGACAATATTTGAAAAGCGTGTCAATGAGGGATTTGATATTCTTCACATTGCATTTTCATCTGCACTTTCAAGCAGTTACAATAACGCCTGCATAGCAGCCAATGAAGTTATGGAAGAACATCCGGGAGCTAGAATCGTTGTAGTAGATTCATTAGCTGCTTCAATGGGTGAAGGTCTTATCGTGTATAAAGCTGTTGAGATGAAGAAATCAGGAAAATCTATGGACGAAATAATAGATTTTGTCAACAATCATAAGCTTAATGTAGTACATAATTTTACGGTTGATGACCTTAACCACTTATACAGAGGAGGTCGTGTTTCTAAGACTACTGCCATTATCGGTACGCTTGCCAACATCAAGCCAATCCTTCATGTAGATAATGAAGGTAGACTTATTAATATAGGAAAAGTCCGCGGCAGAAAGAAATCACTTATTGCTTTAGTTGACCGTATGGAGGAACATATTGGTTCATACAGGGATAAGAATGATGTTGTATTCATCAGTCATGGTGACTGCTTACAAGATGCACAGTTCGTAGCAGGTCTTGTTAAAGAAAGATTCGGCATAGACAACATATGGATTAATTATATATGTCCTACAATCGGAACACATTCCGGTCCTGGAACAGTTGCACTCTTCTTTATGGGTGAATCAAGATAATATACACGCAAAACTGGCAGAGTGTTTACCACCCTGCCAGTTTTGTTATATGTTCTACCAATGTATTCACATCCACAGGTTTAGATATAAGTCCGTTCATGCCTGCCTTTTGCAGCATACCTATATCTGTTTCAAAACCATCTGCTGTCATTGCAATTATTGGCACTTCCGTACATTTTCCATTCTTAGTCCTTATAATCTTAGTGGTCTCTATGCCATCCATTCCCGGCATTCTCATGTCCATAAGAACTACATCTATGTCGTCCGCCTGTTCACTTTCAAGCAGTTCAATCGCCGAACTGCCATCTTCTGCCTCATAAACTGTTATATCCTCGTCTTCAAGAATATCTTTTACAAGTTCCCTGTTAAAATCGTTATCATCAACTATCAGGACACATTTATCCATTCTGTTCTCTCCTAATTTAACACTTACTAAAGTACGTTATTCTCTCTTATTTCTGAAACAAGCTTTCTTCTGTATGCCCTGCAGCCATTTTCATTCCAATATTTTCTCTTTTCAACCTTAATAACTTCAAATGTTGTATGGAATATATCTGTCTTATAGCTTGTATAAGGCTCTCTTCCCGGATAAAATACTGTTATCGAATCTGCACATTCATCTATCTTAAGGCCGTAATCCTTAGCAAATTTTCGTGATTCATAAGGGCTTCTTATCATCTTGATATGTGCATAATAACCCACAAGATAAGCGAAATAGTTCATATCAAATTTATCAAGCCATCTGCCATCACTTGCCATAAATACTATAACAGGAAATGTTCTTTCTTCCTCTGCAATCAGTGTTGTAAGATCATCGTAATCCTTGCTGTCCTCAACGTATCTTACAGACTCCCTCATTCTTTCCACATCAACAATTCCTATATTGTCTGCAATCTCTCCAAAGAAATTAGGTCTTGAAAACAGAACATTTTCATTATCTCTGTATCTGTCTGCTGGTTCTGCATATCTGTTAGATACCGTGAATTTCAGTCTGTCACCTTCCCTGCATATAACCGCTTCAGATATCCATACTCTTGTTGGTATCTTAGTATCAAGATGTGTAGTTTTTTCAGAAAAATACACATTTTCTGCATCATACGAAAGATTAACTGAATATCCAGGCTCTGCATTAACATAAGTTTCTGCACTCTCAGGTAAATCTGTGAATACATCCTCATATCTTGACTTAACCCATGAATATATGTACCCTGTGGCTTTTCTGAAAGCATCAGGCATTGCAAGATTGCTTAAGTCGATATATGTATCAGCCTTGAATACCATAAAAGAGCCAAGCTGTTTAAACGGCTCAAATCTTCTTCTCTTGGCAACGCTTTCTGTCTCCTGCTTCTTCTCATGTTCTATCTTTACAAATGCTTCTTTGAGTCTCTCATCCTCAGGTCCTATCTGATTAACTATCTTAACAATATTATTAACAGTAATCTCCGGACCTTTATCTCCTGTATTATCCCATAGCTGTCTTAGTAACGGTTCTCTTTTAAATTTATAAAACTTCTTGGCAAGCTCTGTATCTTCATCAAATATCTCTTCAATATATGGATGCAGCGGTTCTCTTGTAAACTTCAGTCTGTAATGACATCTTAACATATAGTTCCATTTTCTGTCTTTGTAATGCTGATGTCCTAAATCTTCAATCAGACCCACAACTGAATCATCACATAACTCCAGCGTTGCAAGAATACTGTTCATCTTTCTTGCAAGTGCTTCATTACCCGTGCCAAAGGCTGAACCTTTATATCTCATATCATGTTCAATCTCATGCCAGCCCTCAAAAGAATTAGTTCTTACCTGTATCTCAAATGTATCATCTACATAATCTCCAAGCTCCGGATTAACAATGGTCTTGCTAAGATATCCCGGCAGCTTGAATATTCCGTTAATCTTCATTGCCCTGAACTCATATTCATTAGCCTCTGTTGTATTCCACACGCCCGGCATAGAAAATATTGTATCAAGAAAATTCTTAACAATCTCAACATCATCCGCATAATACAGAATAATTCTTATTCCTATAAGATCCTGCATCTTTTTATCCTGATTCTCTGTCCCCGGTCTTCTATAATCCTTTAATATAAGTTTATCAAGCATTGAATCAGGAGCTTTCACCCTGTATGCAACCCTGTAATAGAATCCTGCTTTCTTAAGCTTTTCTTCTATAATACTTAGCAGATCATCCTTAACAATATCCGGAACATATATCTTTTCTACATTTTCTTTAGTAAATAATTCATTAACTTCATTCATACCCTAACCTCTGATTCCAGCCACTTTGGCAAACTGTGTCTCCACTCTTGCCCTTAAGCGGTTTTTTATTCCCTCTGTTGTAAATGCAGCTTCAACACCATTCATTATCAGCTTCTTAACATCTTTCTTCTCCATATTGAATGTATCTGCAACTAATGCAAGTTCCCTCGCCTCTGTTGTGTTAGAAACCATCATATTATCCGTATTAACAGTAACTTTTATCCCCTTATTCATAAGCTGCTGTATCGGATAATTCTCTATTGTCTCGTATATTTTAGTATTCAGATTGCTTGTCGGACATAATTCCAATGCAGTCTCTCTGTCTGCAAGCTCCTGCATAATTAAAGGATTCTCTGTACTTCTTACGCCATGTCCTATTCTTACAGCCTGAAAATTCAATGCACATTCAACACTTTCTGCTCCGGCTGCCTCACCTGCATGAATAGTAAACGGAACGCCTCTCTGAACGGCATCTCTGAATACATCTGCAAATGTATCTGTTGCATAAAGTCCTTCTGCCCCTGCAAGGTCTGCCGCCACAACACCTCTTCCCCTTTCGGCATATAATGCAGCAAGTCTTACTGTCTCCATATTAGCATCCTTATTATCATCCGAACGCATACAACATAATATAAGATTGTGACAGGAATATGACTTCCAGTACTTTCTTGATTCATCAAGTCCCTCACATGCTGCTTCAACAATCTCCTGCTGTGACAATCCTTTTCTTGTATGAAGCTGTGGTGCAAATCTTATCTCGCTGTATATTACTCCCTGTTCTTCCTGCTCTTTAACAAGCTGACACACACTATATTTAACAGCCTCACGCGTCTGCAAAAGCTGAAGCGGAAACTCGAATTTTTCAAGGTATTCATTAAGATTCTTACAATCTGATGATACGCTCAGCTTTTCTGACAATTCTATCTCATCACCTGTTTCTATATTCTGCATATCACAAAGATGTCTTACAGATTCAAGCGACAGTGAACCATCAAGATGTACATGCAGGTCTGTAAGGCAATCCAGTTTTTCTATCCATTCTATATTGCTGATTTTCAAAAAAACACCCTCTAACATAATAATATCTTACATACACTTCTTTACATTTTAAACTGCATTCAGTATATTTGCAACACCGATAAGCTTTTGTCTCCATATTTTACCAAGTATTTTGATAAATTTTATGATTAATTTATATTCAGCACATTTGCATTAAATATGTATGCGTGTTATAATCTATGTATCAATATCGTTATAAGTAATCGGGGGATATAATTATGTCAGTTATTCATGAATCAGCAGAAAACTATCTTGAATCAATATTAATGTTAAGCAAAAAGCTTCCTGTGGTTCGTTCAATAGATGTTGCCAATGAGTTAGGTTTCAAGAAATCAAGCGTCAGTATTGCGATGAAGAATTTGAGGGAATCTAATCATATAACGGTAACTAAAGAGGGGTACATATATCTTACAGAATCAGGTAAAGAGATTGCTGAGATGATATATGAGCGTCACCAGCTCCTTACATCATGGCTCATAAGGCTTGGTGTTAATCCTAAAGTTGCTGAAGAAGATGCCTGCCGTATCGAACATGATATAAGCAAGGAATCATTTAACGCTATTAAGAAAGCTATATCTTAATTTTTCTCATATAATTTCCTTCTCGGAAAGAGCCATACCTGATTATCCGGCATGGCTCTTTCTATTTTACATATTCTTTTTATCCAGCAAATTCCTGTGCCCAGTAATGACTGTACCTTCCTGCTCCACAGCCTGAATTACTATAACCCAGCCCCATTTTTGTATATATAGGATCTAATATATTCTCTTTATGTGCAGGAGAATTCATCCAACTTTTTACCAATTCTTCTGGTGTCATTTCGTAAGTTGCTCCTGCGATATTCTCACCACACTCTTCCCATGAGACTCCGCATTCATCCAAAGCTGATCCCGACATATTATCATTTTGAGGTCTGTTAGGTCTACTATGGCTCAATTTTCCTGTGTAATCTAACTCAACCGCTCTTATACCAGCCGCCTTACACATTGCTGCATCTAATTCAAGCGGTTCAATACCGCACTTTTGCCTTTCAGCGTTCACAAGTTTTATAACATCTATGTCATATTGTCTAAAAAAACTTGTATTATAATTTTCTTCACAGGAATTTCCCAATTCAGCTTTATTGTTCTCATTCTTTTCTCCTAAATGTTCCACATCTCCCGAATCACTGTCTTCCCATGATTCCTGTCCGGAATTATTCTCATAACCACCTGCCTGTGACAAATCATCAAAAGCCTGTTGTTCTGATGCCTCTGTATTACCAGCAATATCATTATCTGTCAGGTTATTCTCTTCACTGGTTACTTCCTGTGTAAAATCCCCGGTTTCTTTATCAGCTGTCTTAACATTATTACCATCAGTTTTGGTTTCTCCATTGACAACGGTTCTTACTGTAGTCTGTGTCTCTACAGTATTGTCAGAATTCTTCCCATTAGCATTATTGTATGCACTGCCACAGCTTGTAAGCAGTCCTCCAATAATGACTGCTGTCATTAATACAGCTGCATTTTTTCTTTTCATAATTGTATACCCCTGTTTCCTCTCTACAACAGCAATGCTGCTATTTAGAATAATAACACAATATCATATATTTTACCATATATCTTTTTTACCCTTTATTACCATATCAGCCTATATAATTACCATATTTTACCATTCTCACCACTAATATCAGGCTTATAAAATGTTATTTTTCTTATAGTGGATTTGCAATCAGATAAACTATGGAGGAATACCAGATGCAGGAATATCATAACAGAATCCGTGAATTACGCGAGGAAAAACATATAACACAGGTAAGATTAAGCACCGAGCTTGGAGTTGCCCAGGAAACAATAAGTGCATACGAACAAGGAAGGCATCTTCCAAGTGTCTCATCTCTTATGAAATTAAGCAGTATATTAGATGCAAGCATGGATTACATAATGATGAAATCTAATGTCAGAAATATGATTCAGGTTCAGTCTTTATCCGACAACGAGACAAGATTATTAGGCTACTATAAGAAGCTTAATGCTTCTGGAAAGGAAAAGGCTCTTTCATATATTGAAGGTCTTAATGACGGTTTAAGGTCAGGCTGCAAATAATTTCATTAAACACATTAAGCCCCCGGACGCAATCTTGTCCGAGGGCTTATTATTTCTGTTCCAATATCTTATTTTTCAAGATATCCTGTGTATTCTGCTGTTCTTAATATATCATTAGCTCTTGCTATCTGTTCCTTATCAGGTGGCATTACATCAGAAAGTGTATACGGAATTCCTAATTCCTCCCACTTAAATACTCCAAGTGTATGATATGGAAGCACTTCAAATCTCTTAACAGTCTTTAAACTGGCAACAAAATCCCTTAACTGTTCAAGGTCTTCCCGTGCGTCTGTCACTCCTGGAACAAGAACATTTCTTATCCACATATCCTTATCATGGTCAGAAAGATATTTTGCAAGGTCAAGGATGTTCTTATTAGTCCAACCTGTAAGGTCCTTGTGCTTCTCATCATTAATCTCCTTAATATCAAGAAGAAAAAGGTCTGTAACAGCCATCAGCCTGTCAAACTTTTCCAGATATTCCGGCTCCATCTTAAAAGGATTACCTGACGTATCAAGAGTTGTATGCACACCATTCTTTTTCGCAATTTCAAAGAGTTCTGTCACAAATTCCATCTGAAGAAGCGCCTCTCCACCACTTACAGTGATTCCGCCACCATTCTTCCAGTAATTTCTGTAACGGTAAGCTTTATTGAACACTTCCTGCGCTGTTTCTAATGTTCCGCCTTCTTCTTTCCATGTCTCAGGATTATGACAATATCTGCATCTCATATGGCAGCCCTTAAGAAATACAATATATCTTACCCCTGGTCCATCAACTGAACCAAAGCTTTCTACCTGATGAATTCTACCTTTAATACTTTCACTCATAGCATTTTCCTCTTCCAATAATTATTACTTTATAATGTATTATCACTTAATAACGATAATTTACTCCAAAAATGTCTACATTTTATAAAAACATATATTTGGTGCATTAAATATAACATATCCCCTATATATTGTCAGTTCGAATTGCTTATGTTCGCATAAAAAAGCAAAATGTAGACCTTTTTATCTCCATTTATCTGCTTTATAGCGCATTCTTTCCAGCTTATTTATCTCGTAACATTTTTCACACATGCCAAATCTATGATTCCATTCCAGTCTCTTCCCACAGCGTTTACATTTGTTGAAGAATTCACCATTAGTAAGTTCTCTTACTATGCGTTCTGATATCTCCTCTTTAAGCATTCTGATACGCTCATCATATTCTGATATATTAAGAGCATTACAGTATGAATTAAGCAGATCCATCTTCTTATACAGCTGTTCAAGGTCATCCAGCTTCATGGCTTCTATATCTTCAGATTCAGTATCTACATAATACCACATCCTGCTTACCGGTTCACCGTCAGCTGTCATATCAACAAGATCCTGCCACAAATATTTAAGTTTCTCGCTATTCTCATCAAATGGAATGTTAATAAGACTGTATTCAAGATATTTATTAATCTTCTCACCATGTTTTTTCTCAATGTATTCAGCAAGTTTAATCCTGTTCTTTAAGTCAGCAACTGAAAAGCATTTCTTTTCAATCGTCTTTAACCATATCTTAAATATCTCTGAAAGGCTGTATGGCATATCCAGAACTTTTCTTGGCGGCTGTATAACGCAGCTTGTTATCTGCTCATATCTTCCATGAAGCAGTTCACCTATCTGGTCCCTGTCCTCTATTGAGTTGACATACCCCTGGTCATACATCCCCTTTCTTCCTGCTCTTCCGGCAATCTGCTTAACCTCACTCATGTTAAGAAATCTTTTGGATTTGCCATCGAATTTTTTCGACTCAGTAAATATTATTCTTCTTATAGGAAGATTTACTCCCATTCCAATAGCATCTGTACATACTACAATTCTGCTCTCTCCATTTAAGAATCTGGCAACCTCTGCTTTTCGCACACTGTATGGAAGTGAACCGTATATAACACTTACTTTATACCCTTCCTTCTTTAGAAGGGTTGCGAGCATAAGAACTTTTCTACGTGAAAATGCTACTAAAGCATCTCCATCCCGTATATCATCCGGAAATATGAAATCATGGTCTTCAACTATAAGTCTTGAATTCCTTTTATGTCTTATATCCGTATATGTATCTCCACACATTTTTATAAGCATTTTAACAATATGTATTGCATTCGGCGACATGCATACATGTACAACATCAGCATTAACGCCAAGAATTGCCTCTGTCCACGCCCAGCCTCTGTCTGAGTCGGCTACCATCTGTGCCTCATCTATTACACAGACATCAAAATGTCTGCTCATATCCATTTTCTCAACTGTACAGGATAAATGCTTTGCACCATCTCTTATATCCTTCTCCTCACCTGTCGTCAACGAACAGTTAATTCCTCTTGCAAGACTCATCTCCTGAATCTCAAGTGCAAGAAGTCTCAGAGGTGCAAGATACATTCCTGAACCGGCATTATAAAAATCTTCTAGTGCATCATGTGTCTTTCCTGTATTAGTCTCCCCTATATGAAGTATAAAATGTCTCTTTATATTTCTGGCTTCAGGATACAGTTGTGTTATATCCTCAGGAATACTCTCCATTAATGCAGTCTTTATCTTAAGTTCTTTAAGACTTGCTAAATCTTTAGGTACGAATTTCTTCTTTTTCTTTTTATAGTAATATCTAGCCATTTATTTTCCTATTGTTTTATGAAATATAAACAAGAAGCATGACAATACATAAAACATTACATATTGTCACGCTTCTTTCTGTAAGGTCAGTCTGATTATTTAGCTGCTGCAGGATTATTCTTCTTAGTAGCAATCTCATCTTTAAGCATTGCAACAAATTCGTCCTTAGATACTGTAGTTGACTTCTGCTCTCCGTGGAGTCTGTAGCTTACAGTTCCTTCTGCTGCTTCATTCTTACCAAGTACAATAAGGTAAGGAATCTTCTTAACCTGAGCTTCTCTTACTCTGTATCCAAGCTTTTCTGCTCTCTCATCAATCTCAACTCTGATTCCATTATCTGCAAGATAATCATATAGACCATGAGCATAAGCATTTAACTCTTCATCTTCATTCTTAACCGGAAGAATTGTAGCCTGTACAGGAGCAAGCCATAATGGAAGGTTACCCTTTGTCTCCTCAAGTATATAAGCCATGAATCTGTCAAGAGAACCAAGGATAGCTCTGTGAAGAACTACAGGTGTCTTTCTCTGTCCATCTTTATCAATGTATGTTAAGTTGAACTTAGATGGAAGACAGAAATCAAGCTGGCATGTTGATAATGTATATTCATTACCGATAGCAGGCTTAACATTTACATCAAGCTTAGGTCCGTAGAATGCAGCCTCTCCAATTTCCTCTGTGTACTCAATTCCGATATCATTAAGAACCTTTCTTAATGCGTTCTCAGCATTGTTCCACATTTCATCATCATCATGATACTTTACCTTATCCTCTGGATCTCTTAATGAGAGAACACAGCGGTAATCTGTAATATTGAAATCCTTGTATGTCTCAAATATAAGGTCTACAACCTTGGCAAATTCTGACTCAATCTGCTCTGGTGTTACGAAAAGGTGGGCATCATTCTGGCAGAAATGTCTTCCTCTCTCAATACCCTTTAATGTTCCACTTGCCTCAAATCTGAAGTCATGTGCAATCTCACCAATTCTTATAGGAAGATCCTTGTAAGAATGCATTTTGTTAGCATATATCATCATGTGGTGAGGGCAGTTCATTGGTCTTAAGACAAATGATTCGCCTTCAACTTCCATAGCTGGGAACATGTTTTCCTTGTAGTGATCCCAGTGGCCTGATGTCTTGTAAAGATTAACTGTACCAACACATGGTGTCATTACATGAAGGTATCCAAGCTTTCTTTCCTTGTCCTTAATGTAATTCTCAAGCTCCTGCCATACTGTATATCCCTTTGGTAAGAACATTGGAAGTCCACGGCCGATTAAGTCATCTGACATGAAAAGTTCCATTTCTTTGCCAATCTTTCTGTGGTCACGTTCCTTTGCTTCCTCAAGAAGCTTAAGATGTTCTTCAAGCTCCTCAGCTGTTGGGAAACATACACCATAGATTCTCTGCATTACATGATTGTTAGCATCGCCCTTCCAGTATACACCAGAATATTTAACAAGCTTGAAGTTCTTGCAGAGCTTAGTATTATCGACATGAGGTCCACGACAGAGGTCTGTGAAATCGCCCTGGTCATATACTGTAATGTTGCCATCTTCAAGACCGCTTATAAGGTCAAGCTTATACATATCATCCTTGAACATCTCAAGGGCTTCTTTCTTAGAAACTTCTCTTCTGTATATCTTCTTGCCTTCCTTGCAGATTTTCTTCATTTCTTTTTCGATAGCTTCAATAGCATCGTCATTGATTACATTATCTCCAAGGTCTATATCATAATAGAATCCCTCTTTTACTACTGGTCCAACCCAGAACTTAGCATCTGGATATAAATGCTTAACTGCCTGGGCCATAACATGTGCACATGAATGATTAAGAGTATTCAGTCTTTCATCTTCCTTAAAATTAACCATGATAAATCTCCTTTTGTGTTAATATTTTTGTTGCTATTCTCATCGCTGCTTGTGCTCGTAGCTCATGTTCCAGAGCTTCGCTCTGTCACTGTCGCGGTGCTCCTCGAATATCCATGCAAAGTCCACACCCTGTGCAAGCACAGCTGTTGACTTTCCCTGTATATTCTCATCGCTACTCGCGCAAAAAAGCCCCTTATACAGTGGCTTTCCAGCTTGCTGTATAAGGGGCGAATATTCAATCCGCGGTTCCACCCTCATTATTCTCTCAATCAGGAGAACATCTCATTATGATTATAACGGAATCACCGTGCCGTATTGGGGCCGCTCAGAGGTGGTTTTCCCATATCCGTATTCTAAAGCACTTCCACCATATATGCTTCTCTCTGTAGAACCGTAACATAGTACTCTTCTCGTCAACGCTTTAGTAAGAAGTATATTTCAAATTTTACATAATGTCAACCTGTTAATAATTGATTTTTGTATTTAAAAATGCTATTATTTTTATATTAATTTTCGAACAATTTAATATTATTTTTAGGGAGGAACTAATGGATAAATTACATTCACACAACTATCTTATTGTTTTAGTTGGAACAATTGCATTATCAGTTATGACATTTTTTTCAGAAGGGATTAATATCCGTGCATTTATCGGAATTGGCATAATGCTTGCCAGTCTTATTGCTGCTGGTATTGGTAAGTTCTTAATTCAGAATCATTTTATTAAAGCTTTGCTGATTAATCTTACGCCTTCAATTGCTACATTTGTATATGCTTTTGTTTTAGGCGGCAACTCAGTTGCATTTCTTGCCAACTTTGTATTTCTATCAATGATGGCATTATATTTTGATAAGAAGTACATTATATATTACTCTGTTCCTGTTGCTAATATTGCACTTATATGTACCATATTTTTCCCATTCGTTATTGATGGGGCTAATTACGACAGAGTAGATGCCTTTACAAAGGTATTCCTTTTTGACCTTGTTGCTATTATTTTATACAAAGCTGTTGACAGAGGACGAGAGCTTCTTTCTCAGAGTGAAGAAACACTATCTACTATTAACAGCAACTCACATGCAGCCAATGACATAGCCATTAATCTTAATTCAGCTATCGAAAATTGTAAGAACGGTCTTGATAACTTATCTGAACAGGCAACTAAGGTAAATGAAGCTGCTTCTCAGATGAATACCGTTATTGACGATACAACCAATGCAACTATATCTGTAACTGAGAGAATTCAGGATGCCACCGATGAAATCAATAAGAATTATGAGCTTTCCAAAGAGCTTGATGCTGGCTTCGAAAAAGTTGATACATCAGTCAGAGCCGGTAATAACGAAGTAAATGTTGTTAAAAACACTCTTTCGGAGATGGCAGAAACTGTTGGCTCTGCCAGAGGAGCTATGTCTGAGCTTATGAACGAGATGTCTAAGATTACTTCAATTCTTGAAGAAATCAACGCAATCGCAGCCCAGACCAATCTTCTTTCTCTTAATGCCTCAATTGAAGCTGCAAGAGCCGGTGAGCACGGTAAGGGATTTGCTGTAGTTGCAGATGAAATCCGTCATCTTTCTGAACAGAGTTCAGAAGCTGCAGACAATATCCACAAGATCATTAACGGTCTTTCAGGTATGACAGATGAAGTTTCTAACCGCGTGAATGCAGGTGCTGAATCAGCTAATAATGTTGTTTCCAAGATGGACACTCTTGTCAATGTTCTCACCGGAATTAATGATTCAACAGAAGTTGCACACGATCTTGTAAGAGAACAGTATAAGGTAATCGAATCTGTCAGGACAGCTTTTGACAGCGTTAACTCAGACATTCAGACGCTTGTTGCTACCTCTGAAGAGAACGCTGCAATGATATCTAATATTTCAGAGAGCATCCGCCAGCAGGAAGAAGCCGTTTCGAATGTTGACGATGGCATCGAGCATGTCTTAAAGCTTTCTGGTGAATTGAAAGAACATTTTAATTAATATGCATATAAAAAGTGGCAGTCTTCAGAAATACCTGAAGTACTGCCACTATTTTTAACATAAACCTATCTTTTTATCCAATCTAGTTTCTCCAATTAAGTTCCCCCAATCAAGAAAGCTTCATATCTCCATCTTTAACCCAGCCAATCTTTTTAAGAAGCATATTAATAAGCGGACATATCACTGCCGGAAGAATGAATGATATAAGTATCAATCCAGCCCAGTCAAATCCTGTAATTGCAGTCTTTGTTCCATTAGCAATATCAGCTACCCAACCAGAATATACACCAATCTGTCCAACAAATCCGCAAGTTCCCATACCAGATGATACCGGAGTGCCATTCATCTGCAGCTTAAACAAGCATGTTGCCATAGGACCTGTAATTGCAGACGTAACTATCGGTGCTATCCATATTCTCGGATTCTTAATTATATTTCCCATCTGAAGCATAGATGTACCAATTCCCTGAGAAACAAGTCCTCCCCATCGGTTCTCCTTAAATGACATAACTGCAAATCCAACCATCTGCGCACAGCAGCCTGCAACTGCTGCTCCGCCTGCAAGCCCAGTAAGTCCAAATGCAGCACATATCGCGGCTGATGATATAGGAAGTGTAAGTGCAATTCCAACAAGAACTGATACTGCAATTCCCATAAGGAAAGGCTGAAGATTAGTTGCAAGCATAATAAGTTCGCCAATCTTCATTGCCGCTTTTCCCAAAGCCGGTGCAATAAGAGCCGCTACTCCTGTTCCAACACCTATAGTAACAAGCGGTGTAACAAGAATATCTATCTTAGTTTCTTTAGAAATCATCTTACCTGCTTCTGCTGCAATAATGGCAACAAAATATACTGCAAGCGGACCACCTGCACCGCCAAGCGCATTAGATGCAAATCCAACAGTTATAAGTGAAAACAGTACAAGTGGAGGGCATTTCAGTGCATAACCGATTGCCACTGCCATTGCCGGTCCGCTCATTGCTGACGCAAGCCCTCCAACTGTATAATTGACACCGCTCACTGTTGCCACAGTATTAGTAAGAAAACCAATATGCAGCTGTGTTCCCAATGTATTAAGAATTGTTCCTATAAGCAGCGAACAGAACAATCCCTGCGCCATCGCACCCAGTGCATCAATTCCATACCTTTTAACTGAAACTTCAATATCCTTGCGTTTCAGGAAAGATTTAAATTTCTCCCACATAATAAACCTCACTTTGTAAATTTTCATTATGATAGCATATTATAGGGAGATTGTGAATATTTGTGACTCATCATAAGTTTATTTATAGTTTTATTTTGTAAAATAATATGATATTTCCAATACACCCGTATCAGAATTATATCCTAACACTATAGATGTATCTTCATCTTTATATCCCATAAACATATAGTCATTAAGCAGCATATCAGCAGTAAATCCTGCTGATTTACACGCATTAGCATATTTTTTGAACTGACTTAATGTTACCTGGTACGCATAAATATCTATCCAGCTAGAGCTTTCATAACTAATACTTATATTATCAAGTTCTGGGTATGGAATATCCACTAATAATGGATCTAAATCCCACTCATCTTTTGTTGTAGAAATACCCTCAAATGTTTTCCATGATACGCTTTCAGTAACCTCCGCATTGATATCATTTTGAGTTGCCAATAAATTATCATTATTAGATTCTGTACTTCCACCACTACAACCAGCTATAGTTACTGCTGCCATAGCTGTTAATAATCCTAAAGTAATCTTTTTCATATGATTATTTCTCCTTAAATCAGGTTAATTGTATTACGATATCCTAAAACATCCCACCAATTATATCGTTCATTTTGCCAAGAGCAGATTTTCTCTCTCGGATTGCTCTCTCTAACGACATTTTAGAATATGATGTTCCCTCAAGTTCCTCTACTGTCCATTCATCTCCTAAATCTTCCATCACATCAATAAAAATACTCATTTCTTCTTTTTTCATAACTTATACCTCGCTCATTATTATGTAGCCTACATTTCCTGCAACAATTCTTCTGCCTTCTCAATAAGTTCTACAAGTTCTGACTGCCTTTCATACATCTTATTAATTTTACCCTTAAGCATTAGTTTCTGTTCTTCTACATCCATAGTTTTAAATATGCTGATTTCCGGCAGCGTAAATCCAAACTTCTGATACAGTCTTGTCTGTTTAATCTGTTTCAAAGCATCATTATCATAAAGCAGATAACCATACTTATTCTTTGATGTTGGTTTAACAAATCCATAATGTTCATATGTCTGCACCATTTTCCTTGTTACGCCAACTTTCCTGCATACTTCTTTAAGTGTCATTAAATCATCCCTCATAGGCCCTCCTTTAACCTATGACTGCTCCAATGGAGCTGTCAAACAGTTTTTTTGAAATTTTTTCCTATAAGAGTCCTTGTAAATTTCGCGAGAAATAATTGTTAGTATGTTCTATAAAAAAGAAAGGTAACAATCCCATAAATAGATTGCTACCTTTCTTTGTCATCAATTATTATTCATACTTTTAAACACAATTAACTTTCTGATATTGTTATTACATACTTACTTCTAAAAATCATTGATTATTAATAGTATTATGTACCGTTTTCCATGTAATTGTAAACTTTGTATCTGTAAGTTCTCCCAATTTATTAATATAATTCTCAATCAGCTTTTTAGCTCTATCCTGAGCACTTGCAAATAGTGTTGAATCTTTTCCTATTTCGTCTTTTATACTCTCTTGTGCATCATATACTGCTTGGGTTACATCTTTTCCTTTTATCGGATTACTATTCCATGAATCAGCATCTGAAACAGTATTGCTAAGAGATTCCGAATCAAGTTTAATGCTTAATATCTCTGCCTCTGGCATATATATAGTAATATTTGTTCCATCAACATCCATACTTCCTCTAGACATGTCTACACCAATTTTAACAGTTCCATCATATTCTACCCAAAACTTTCTATCAGATTCTCCCAAATGTGAAATTCCTGTTCCTGCTCCCTTATTAGCTTTTGCGACATTATGATAATAACACTCTAATGTAGCCAACTTACAAATAGATCTTATTTGTAATAAATCTGGTTCTTTTCTGACATTGTCTTCCTGTACAACTTCCGCAGAATTAGCACTTGTATCTGATTTATTTCCGCATCCAATAACTGATATAATTAATATCATTATTACAATTATTAAAAATCTTCGTCTATTCATAAGTCCTCCATTTATTCAATAGTAACCGTATAATCAGAGTCTATTTGTTCTACCCAAGGGGTAACCAAAGCTTCTATAACCTGTTTCGCATTATCTCTCGCCATATTTAAAAGCTTTGGTTCTGTTGAAGCCTTCTTATCTAAATCAGACTGACAAATTCCATAAGCTTCTTGATAAATGCTTTCTTTATTGTATTTCTTTTTTTCAAAAATAAATTCAAGTGTTCCTGCATCCACAACTGTATCTTGAATAGTTACATCAGGCACAGAAATCTTAATTATTTTCTGTTCTTCTATAATATTAATATCTACACTGCTAAAATCTATTCCTGCAGTTATCTTCCCATTATACGTTACATAATATTTTAAAGTTTTACCATCAGAGTCATATGCCCGAGCAATAGCATTATAAATATAATCTACAGTTTGAAGTTCATTAATTTCAAATACATCCTTAATTGATGACTCTGTTATCGTCGTTACATCCCCTTCTTTTCCAATAACATTTTCCTTTACAAAATCATTTGCGCTTTTAGAAAAATCAGGCAGAAATTTTCCCAATTTAAATTTTGACAAAATACAACTTATTGCTAATAGTATTACAAATATTATAACAATTCTTGCAATACCTATATATAATTCCTTTTTCTTTTCTAGTTTTTGTATGCCAGCAATATTGTCATCTTTATCTTTTTTATTATCCATAATATTTTTCCTCATACTAATATTCTTCTGTAATTTATAATGAAAGCTTCCATACTCTTTCAATATTTACTACCCATTTATCATTACACCCTTTTGTATCAATTGAAAATAGTCATTTTGTTATTCAACTATTTTCTTATTTTGCAGCTACATAAGTAATGCAGCAATTTTCACTCCCCTATATCATCCAAATTGGTACGATATAGTTATCCTTATCAATTGCACCAAGTGAAGGCTTCATACAGACAACTGCTCCTTTAGAGCGCGGTGTTGATGCCTTGTCAAGCAATCCAAATACCTTAATTAATTCTGTTCCTGGATTTGAAGTTTTCTTAATTTCTATTGGATTCAATATTCCATCATGTTCTAATACAATATCAATTTCTTTGGCATCCTTATCGCGGTAATAATACATATATGGTTCTCTTCCACAGTTAAGATAAGTTTTCCTGATTTCCGCAACCACATAATTTTCTAAAATTGCGCCATTCATAGCCCCGCTTTCTAATGTTTCAGCACTGCTCCACTTTGTAAGATAACATACCAGCCCCGTATCATAAAAATACAACTTCGGAGTTTTTACAAGACGCTTTAGCAGATTATTAGAATACGGATGAAGATAAAAAATAATTCCAAGAGTCTCCAAAATCCCAAGCCAATCCTTTGCCTGTGTCTGATTAATATCTGCGTCTCTTGCAATTTCTGCCACATTGACCATCTGACCACATCTTGCAGCTACCGCAGTAATAAATCTTAAGAATTTAAGCGAATCAATGGTATCCGACAACTCTTTAACATCACGCTCAATATAAGTAGATAAATAACTACTGTAAAAAATCTGACTATTACTGTTTACGCCACTTACAATTGCAGGCATGGAACCTTTATAAATACGCTCAAAAATACCTCTTGTATCAATTTCCGTTCTGCCTGCCTTTCTTGCAGCCAACGCTTCCATATCTATAGTAAATGGCTCCATCTCACCACCTGCTATTTCTGCCTGAGACAGTGATGTCAGAGAAAGTACTGCCACTCTTCCTGCTAAGGATTCCTGTACTCCCCTCATTAATTTAAATATCTGTGAACCAGTCAACCAGAAGCTTCCTGGTTCATGGTTTTTATCTACGCTCATCTTAATATAGGCAAACAATTCCGGTGCATACTGAACTTCATCAATTAATACAGGAGGCTTGTGTAATTGTAAGAATAATTCTGGATCAGACTTAGCAAGTGCTCTTTCATTCAAATCATCCAGTGTAACATAGCCTCTTTCCGTTCCTTCCATTAACTTCTGCAACATTGTAGTCTTGCCCACTTGTCTTGGTCCTGTAACAAGAACTACTGGATATTCCCTTGTAACTTGATTTATCACATTCTCCAAATTTCTTTTAATATAACTCATTCGCCAGTCTCCTTTCGGCTAATTTCTATTTTCATTATATTTTAGCCGAAGTACAAGTGAAAAGCAAGTATGTTTTCGGCTGATTTGTATTTTAATTATATTTTAACCGAAACACATTTGTTTTATTCCATTAACTGTTAATAAATTATTCAAATTTAAAGCATCCTTTAAACATTGTCTGCTCTTCAGACTTTTAACTTTACAAATGTATATAGAACGAACATGTGTAAATATAGATTCAATAGAAAGGCACTACAATATTTGTTAATGATTTAACTTATTACAAATACGCTTGTTGAAGATATTTTTTGTGAAGAGTGATTAGTATATAAATAAAGTGAAAATATTAAATCCCGTAATCATATATATTATGTATTCTGTGCATATATGACTGTCAGTAATTTAGAATCAGAATACAGAATATTTCCCCTTGCATCAGGCTCCCAGTACATATACATCTGGAATGGATAAAGTTTTCTCTATCCCTTAAACTTTTCATATTCCTTTATAAAAACGCCTTTTTACTTTGTCTTTTATTTAAAATCTCCGAATCTGTCATTGAGAAAATAAGGTCGCCAAAATTTTCATTCTTTATGTTCTTATATACTTCATTAATTCTTCTCTGAGCATATCTGCATACATATGCATACAGTATTTCGGGAGACATATCATATTTACCAAGCTCAATAAGATAATCCGTTACCTTACGTGGATTAATTTCATCTGCTAGATAAACACTGCCATCCTCTGCAACATTCCTTAAATATATCTGTCCTAAACAGGCATCTATCATACTTCGCTGCGATGTTGAAAGCTTTGATATTATGCCCTCCCTTGTTATGCTGTCTAGACCAGCCTGTATGTATTCAATACATACAGCGTAATTATCCCAAAAAGGTATTATGTCCATACAATTACTCCTACCATTACAATGTCATGACTTTATGCATATATTGTAATCCTATCTTTTCATGTTACTTTTAAATTATATCACATCTACCACCTTAAACGAATCAAATAAAAAAAGCCCGGTATAAAATAATAATCACAATCAAATTATATATATTATAAATTTCGCATTTTATACATTTTAAAACATTTTTATTGTTCTAATTCTTATATTATGCTATAATTTGTTCAAAGGAGGCGAATACGCAATGAAATTATTACATGTAATTGCAGACAACTTTAAGAACTGCAAGGATTCATTCGAGATTGATTTCATATCAAAATCAAAAAAAACAGCAGAAGATAAAGAATATGAACTTCAGGAAATTGCCGATGGACTTCATGTATTCAACACGCTTGCATTTATTGGCAAAAATGCCTCTGGAAAAACAACTGCAGTTGAATTACTTGATGCCTGTTACTCTATTCTTGGTGATTTCAGATTATCTGGAAAATCATACAGCTTTGACAATGTAAAACTCTTAATTGATTTCTATCATGAAGGATATATTTACAGATATGAGACTGTACTAAAAAACGGAGACAGCATTGCCTCTAATGCCATATTTACTAGCCAGATTCTTAAAAAGAAGAAATATTGTAAAAGCAAAGTAAGAGATATTTATGATAATAAAGGTTTTACAGATGTGAATATTAATGGTGAACTTCCTGAGGATACATCTATTCTCTTCTTTGTTCTTAAAAAGAAAAAAACTCGTGCCATTTATTTTGACAGTTTTGGCGATGGAATAGATACTTACCGACTTATCTTTGCCGCAATGAACGACTATCATATTAATCCCAAATTTCTTGCAAAAGTAATCTCTATCTTTGATGAGAACATTAGTAATCTTGAAATGCAGGATGAACACAACTTCAAATTATCATTCTGTGGTGAAGACAGGATTGTTTCAGATAAAGAACTTATTTATATGCTTTCTGCCGGAACAACAAAAGGAATGCTACTTTATATATTAATGATAGCTTCCTTACAGCAGGGCTTCGATTTAATTGTGGATGAAATAGAGAATCACTTTCACAAAACACTTGTAGAAAATATGATTAGCTTATATAAAGATAAATCTGTTAATAAAAACTGTGCTTCACTCATATTCACAACACATTACTGTGAGTTATTAGATTTGTTCAACAGACAGGATAACATTTACATTGCCAAGTCTTATGATAAAGTGTATCTGACAAATATGTATGAATGGTTTAATATTAGACCAGAACTATTAAAAAGCAGACAGTTCTATAACAATGTATTTCAGACCGCTGTCAACTATGACGAGTTAATGCAGCTTAAGAAGGAGTTGAAACTATGGAAAAACTCTTGATTATGTGTGAAGGTCCTAATGAAAGAGAAATAATCAATATTCTTCTTAGACATAACTGCCTTAAATTTTCAGAAGATGACCTGCTTGGCTTAACTCCTTATCATGCCAGACAGATTAAAACATCAGCTCAAGTCCGAACTGAATTAGAAATGCTTTTTATACTTGCCGAAAATCTTGAAAACAGCTATGAAAAAGTAAAATCAAAGACTAAACCTAAAGATTTTGCCAAAAAACATATTTCAATCGGAAAAAGAAAATACGATAATAGTACTGCATTCTACACTGATTATTTTGGTGATAATCCCCAACTGCTTATTGACAGCATAAGAAAATATCATCAACATAATGGTTCACACCAGAAAGATGAACACTATATTGATGAATTATTAAAATAAGTATTCACAAAAATCTCTTATATAAATGTACCTAAAAAACCCCCTCTTCTTCATCAAAATGAGGAGGGGCTAATTCACATCAAATCAAAGAGATATATAAAAAGTTTCAATAAAAAATCTAACTCTACACTTCTTTGAAGTGTAATATGTCATACACTTCTTGCTTGACCCTTCATATTCATAATCACCGTATATTCATCAATCCCCTGCTAATATTATTCACGAGACAGCAAACTCTGATTGTGTTACAATGTGACAATAGTATTATGTTTCAGGAGGAGAATATATGAAGTTAATATCATGGAATGTAAACGGAATAAGGGCATGTATTCAGAAAAGTTTTATAGATATTTTTAACGAACTTGATGCGGATATTTTCTGTATACAAGAAAGCAAATTGTCAGAAGGACAGCTCGAACTTGATATTCCTGGATATTATCAGTATTGGAATTATGCTAAGAAGAAGGGATATTCAGGAACTGCTGTTTTTGCAAAGAAAGAACCCGTCAATGTAACTTATGGGCTTGGAATAGAAGAACATGATAACGAAGGCAGGGTAATTACTCTTGAGTATGAAGAATTTTATCTTGTAACTGTGTATACACCTAATTCGCAGACCGAATTAAAAAGACTTGATTACAGAATGCAGTGGGAAGATGACTTTAAGACTTATCTTAAGAAACTTGAAGAAAATAAACCTGTTATCGTATGTGGAGATTTAAATGTAGCTCATGAAGAAATTGACCTTAAGAATCCAAAAACTAACAGGATGAATGCCGGCTTTACTGATAAAGAAAGAAACAAAATGACAGCACTGCTTAACTCTGGTTTTATAGATACCTTCAGGTATTTTTATCCAGACAGATCTGGCATATATTCATGGTGGTCATACAGATTTTCTGCAAGACAAAAGAATGCAGGCTGGCGTATTGACTATTTTCTTGTTTCAGAATCACTTAAGGATAAGCTTGTCAGTGCGGATATTCACACAGAAATCTACGGTTCAGACCATTGCCCTGTAGAACTAGATATTTTTTAGATTAAAATTAAATTGAGCTTTTGGACTTTTCAGCGGTTGGAAGAGCTGCTGAAGTCCAAAACTTGGAAGACATCGTCAGTTTGGACTCTCCCCCACCAAGTAAGCATAATAAAGTCCAAAGGTGCAGTTTTTTAACTAGTCATAATTATATTCATAAATCACATTTATAGAATTCTACTTATAATCATCAGACACATCCATATACTCGCGTCTTCCGCATATATAATCATCATATGCGAGTTCTGGATCTTTTCCCTTAAATACAGTGCATAATCCACACATATCACAATCAGCAATACATTTAAATGTATTCTTCATTCAACTGCCGTAGTTCTTTTTCACCATTAATATATGGTTCATAAAATGCATCCACCAGACCACCGCCAAGATTATCACATCCGTTACAGAAATCACATGCACCACCGCATTGATTAAGCCCTTCCTGCACAATACGAATTCTTTCTTCCTTTGTGGTATCTTTTATTAATAAGCTCTTAATTTCCACAATCCCGCTTCCTTCCTATATAGCATTTGTCTTATATTACAACCCCATTACAATGGTCAATCTCATGCTGGATTATCTGCGCTGTCCAGCCTGAATATTTTCTATGCTGTTTCTTAAAATTCTGGTCAAGATAATCCACTTCAATATCCTGATATCTCGTACATGGACGCACACCTTCTAATGACAGGCAACCTTCCTCTGTCTAGTATTCTCCTGACTTATTAGTTATTACCGGGTTAATCATTGGAAACTGAAATGGTCCTGCTGCCACCACAATAATTTTCTTTTTGACCCCAATCATATTAGCAGCCATCCCGACACAGTGGTCAAGATTGGCTCTTAATGTATCAAGTAAATCTGTAACCACCTGTTTATCCGACTCTGTTGCATCCACTGATTTCTGTGCCAGAAAGAATGGATCTTTCACTATTTTCTTTACCATTAACTGATTCTCCTTATTATGATACCTATCAATAGTCGCATTTTTACAACACTTATAGGTTTATTTTTTATATGTCTGCTATCTTTGTCTTGTTTTTAATTAAAAAAACCTATAAGATGTCTCAAGTTGACCGCTCTTATAGGCTTTTTATTCCATATTTTTCAATTTTATTGGTGAATTAACCTATCAATGCTTAATAAATATGTTTCTTATAGGAAAATTGCAAATGCACGCCCAGAACGCTCACTAACCAAAGAACTATCAACAATACCCACTCGAAAAAGCTCGCCCGACGCAGATCCTATATACATCCTGCCTCATACCATACGACGTACTCTTACAACAGTTCCCCTAAGAAATCCTCGTCTCACGAATCACCTTCCTCACAGCCAGCACCTTGCCTGCTGAAACTGAAAGCTCATCGACACCCATCTTAAGAAATTCTTCTGTGAGTGTTGTGTCTGCACCGAGTTCACCACAGATACCTGCCCAGATGCCCTCTGCATGTGCATTCTCAACAACCATTCTTATCATGGCAAGAACGGCTGGATGATGAGCATCGTAGAAATCATCAAGCTTTGTGTTCTGACGGTCAATCGCAAGCGTGTACTGTGTCAGGTCATTAGTTCCGATACTGAAGAAATCCACCTTCTTAGCAAGCTGACGACTCATAATTACAGCAGCCGGAGTCTCAATCATAATTCCACTCTTAGGATTACCGAATTCAATTCCCTGCTCTGTAAGCTCAGCCTTAACTTCATTCTCAATAACCTTAATCTTATCAACTTCCTGTTCACTGATTATCATAGGATACATGATAGATATGTTTCCATACGCACTTGCTCTGTAAAGGGCGCGTAACTGTGTCTTGAATATCTCAGGTCTTGTAAGACATATTCTTATTGCACGAAGACCAAGAGCAGGATTATCCTCTTTATCGAGCCCGAAATAATCACACTGCTTATCAGCACCGATATCAAGAGTTCTTATAATTACCGGTTTTCCAGCCATGCTTTCAGCTACAGTACGGTATATGTTGAACTGTTCTTCTTCTGTTGGAAATGTATCAGATTCAAGATATATGAATTCACTTCGAAACAGTCCGATTCCTGCTGCATCATTGGCAATAACATTTGCAAGATCCTTAATGTTACCAATATTAGAGTAAAGCTTAATCTTCTTGCCATCTAAAGTCACATCTTCCTTGCCTTTAAGTTCCTGCAAAAGAGCTTTCTTCTCATTGTCTTTGCGCTGTTCCTCCTGCATTGCTGACAGGGTTGCCTCATCAGGTTCAATATATACGACACCGTTAGTTCCATCGACAACGCCAAGCTTGCCATTAAGAGATTCATCAATAACAATATCTGAACCAATTAAAGCCGGAATTCCCATTGTTCTTGCAAGAATCGCAGTATGTGAATTAACTGAACCCTTCTGTGTAACAAATGATAATATCTTGCTCTTATCCATCTGGACTGTCTCTGATGGTGCCAGATCCTCTGCCACCATAATAACAGGCTCGTCTACATCTACACCGCTTCCTGTATTGCCAGAAAGTATTCCTAACAGTCTTTCTGTAATATCTTTGACATCTGCTGCTCTTCCACGCATATATTCATCGTCCATGGCTGCAAACATCTGTGAAAAATTATCCCCTGTCTGGGCTATGGCATATTCTGCATTCACCATCTGACTCTCGATAATATGCTCAACAGATTCCTTATAATCGTCATCTTCAAGCATCATCTGATGAATCTCAAATATTGCCGCATTAGCCTCGCCAACTTCGCGAAGTGCTTTATCATGAAGTTCCCCCAGTTGTTTAAAGGCCGTTTCTACAGCTTCATAATAACGGTTCTTCTCTGCTTCTGCATCAGTAATCTTTACACGCTTAACCTGATGTTCACCTTTCTCATACACCATTATCTTACCTATAGCAATGCCTCCAAATACACTTTTTCCAGTATATTTATTCATGTGCACCTCCTGACTGCTACATATTGCTCTTCATGAATTCTTCAATCTTAGCTGCTGCAGCCTCTTCATCTTCACCTTCTACAGTAATTGTAACTTCATTTCCACATTTTACTGCAAGTGCCATAACACCGAAGATTTTCTTGCAGTCTCCTGACTTGCCATCCTTAGTAATTGTAATCTTACTGCTAAATTCCTTAGCAGCCTTTACAAGCTCTCCTGCTGGACGAGCATGTATGCCTTCTGCATCTGTAATAACGTACTTAAATTCCTTCATAATTAAAAACCACCTTTCTTAGGCTGCTTTCTTCTTAAAGAGCCCTAAACATATTGTTGAAATGATAGTTCCTGCCACAAGTGCAATCACATAATATATTGCATTGCCTACTACAGGGAATACGAAAATGCCGCCATGTGGTGCCATTAAAGTACATTTGAAAAACATACTGACAGCACCTGCTGCACCTGAACCTATGATACATGCTGGTATTACATGTAAAGGATCTGCTGCCGCATATGGTATTGCACCTTCTGTTATAAATGCAAGTCCCATAATAAAGTTAGTTGGACCAGCATCTCTTTCTTCCTTAGTAAACTTATTCTTAAAAAGTATTGTTGCAAGAGCAATCGCACATGGTGGAACCATACCACCTATCATTACTGCTGCCATTATATCATAATTACCTGCTGCAATGGAAGCAGTTCCAAAAACATATGCTGCTTTATTGAACGGACCACCCATATCAATTGCCATCATGGCTGCAAGTATGAATCCAAGAAGAACCCTGCTTGTACTTCCCATTCCTGCAAGGAAGCTGTTAAGTCCTGTGTTAATCCCACCCATTACAGGCTCTACAATAAATGTCATTCCAAGTCCTATTACCAGAATACCCACTACCGGATATATAAGTACAGGTGCTATCTTTTCCAATGCCTCTGGTAACTTATCACATATCTTTCTTAAAAGAACTATAATATATCCTGCTGCAAAACCTGCTACCAGAGCGCCTAAGAATCCAGACTTTCCATTAGCTGCGATATAACCACCAACAAAACCAAGTGCAAGTGCCGGTCTGTCACCAATGGCCATTGCAATAAATCCTGCCAGAACAGGGAGCATGAAGCCAAATGCTGCTCCACCGATAGACTTAAACAGTGCCGCAACAGGTGTTATCGTACCAAAGTTGCTTCGTTCTGCCTCTGACAGTGCATTCATATCAACATTAAGTCCATCAATAAGAAATGCTATGGCAATCAGAATACCTCCGCCTACAACGAAAGGTAACATATGTGATACACCATTCATAAGCTGTGTATATATCTTATGTCCAATTCCGCCGCCTTTCTTTGCGGATGTGCTTTCCTTCTTTTCAGAAGTTCCTGCCTTATATACAGGTGCATCTCCTGCAAGAGCTTTCTTTATAAGTTCATCTGCTTTATTAATTCCATCTGAAACCTGACACTCAATTACTTTCTTTCCATCAAATCTCTCCATTGGAACCTGTGCATCTGCCGCAACAATAATACACTCTGCCGATTCAATATCTGCATCTGTCAGTACATTCTTAGCTCCGCCAGAACCTCTTGTCTCAATCTTAATTGCACATCCAGCCTTAGCTGCTGCCTTCTCAAGTCCTTCTGCTGCCATGTAAGTATGTGCAATACCTGTAGGGCAGGAAGTAACTGCAAGAATCTTAGCCGGCTTATTGTCTTCCTTTTCAAGTCTTTCATCTATACTCTTGGCTTCTTCGTCAGCCCCATCTATGATTTCAATGAATTCCTCAGGGCTTCCGGCTTTCATAAGCTTTGCTACGAAATCCTCATCCATAAGAAGCACTGATAACTTACTTAATACATCAAGATGTACGTTATCCTTAGTATCCGGCGCTGCAATAAGGAAAAGAACCTTTACCGGCTCATCATCAAGCGATTCAAAATCAACTCCATCCTTAATAATCATTGCTGCAAGTCCTGGTGCATTAACAGCACTGCATTTGCCATGAGGAATTGCTATTCCTTCTCCTACACCTGTTGTACTTTCTTCTTCTCTTGCATATACTTTAGCCCTGTAGCTTTCAATATCATCAATCTTTCCGCTCTTTGCCATAAGTTCTACAGCCATATCAAGAGCCTCACTCTTTGTCTTAGGAGCAGCATTAAGATTAATGCTTCTCTTATCAAGTAAATCTGTAATTCTCATAAAATACCTCCTTTACATTATCTCTTGCAGGTAACCTCTACCCGCTTTAATACCTCTGAAATCTCTCTTTTTGTTGCAAGATTTTCTGAAAATGCACTGGCACTTCCTGTTGCAACGCCCATTCTGAATGCATCTTCATAATTACATGTCTGAAGATATCCCGCCATAAATCCTGCAACCATTGAATCACCTGCACCTACTGAATTCTTAAGCTCGCCCTTTGGTGCATCTGCTTCATATACGTTTCCATGTTCATCAATAAGAACTGCGCCTTTTCCACCCATCGATATAAGCACATTGACAGCTCCCATATCCTTCAGCTTCCTTGCATATGGAATAACCTCTTCCTTAGATTCAAGCTTAACACCAAATATATCTCCAAGTTCATGCTGATTAGGCTTGATAAGAAATGGGTGATATTCAAGGACATTAAGTAAAAGCCTGCTTGTCGCATCAACTATAATCTTAACATCTCTTCCCTGTAGTCTTCCCATTATTCTTCTGTATATATCGTCTGATATACATGAGGGAATACTTCCTGCAAGCACAAGAACATCTCCACTTGAAAGTCTGTCAATCTTACTTACAAGAGAATGGAGATTATCTTCTGATATCTGAGGTCCCATTCCGTTAATCTCTGTTCCATCTATGTTCTTAATCTTCATGTTTATTCTTGAAAAACCATTATCAACCTGAATAAAATCTGTATTAATGCCATACTCTGATACCATGTCACATATCTGTTTTCCGGTAAACCCGGCTACAAAACCAAATGCTGTTGTATCAAATTCAAGATTATTAAGAACTATTGAAACATTAATTCCTTTACCCCCTGGAAGCATATGCTCATATGATGTTCTGTTCGTCATCCCCAGTTCAAAACTCTTAACTTCCACTATATAATCCAGTGACGGATTAAATGTTACTGTATATACCATTGTCTCTCCTTTCTGGCTTCACGACCTTTTTGTTATAATTATAATACAATCGCATTCGTTCAAAATCAATCACATTCATTCACAAACTTTTAGATTATTTTTGTGCATTTTTCACAAATTATCATCAAAATATTTTCTCTAAATATGCATTGTGTATCAACTTCATAACTTTCAGTATCGGTCAAAAACAAAAAAATATGCCAGAACTTCAGACTCAGCCAAAGTTCCGGCATATTAGTATTATATATTATTATATTAATGTTTTCCCTTAAGAAGTGGTGATAATGGCTTATATATAAGCATTGATATTCCTACATCTATAAGACCTTTAACTATTGTAAAAGGAAGATTAAAGCATATCAGACACTGCATGATTGATTTCATAGATGGAATTATAGCCTGATACAGACTTAATATTACCACCTCTGGCATTGCCAGTTTATAATACACAGGATACACTATTAAATAATTCGAGAACACACTGAATACACCCATTGCCATGGCACCGCATAAACCGCCAAGCAATGCTCCTGTCTTAGACTTTTTCTTCTTATAAACAATTCCTGCTGTAAACACGAATACGGAACCGAGTATAAAGTTAGAAAGTTCGCCAACAAGCATACTCTGTGAAGCTGCCAGATGTACAACATTCTTAATGAGACATATTATAATGCCTGCCACTGGTCCGAGTGCATAAGCACCAAGTAACGCCGGAAGATCCGAAAAATCAAACTTAATAAATCCTGGCATAATAGGAATCGGTATCTCCAGATACATAAGAACTACTGCTACTGCTGAAAGCATACCCGTCACCGCTATCGTTCTCACATTATTCTTAGTATTAACATTACTCATTGCTTTTATTCTCCCTTATATTCTGTAATATTATTCTGCCTCCTTAAGGTGCATCTTTTTTGATGCATGCTCCATAGCTTCAACAAGAGTTCTCATATCACTAAGTATCTGTGTAGTTCTTTCTTCACCAAGTTCAGCAATAACATTACCATAATATTCTCTGTTATTGTCCTCTCTTTTTTTCAAGAAATCCCTTCCGGCATCAGTGAATACGAGATATGTACCATCTGTTCCTTTGCCATCATGTTTCCATAAAGCATAGCCCATATCCTTAAGACTGCTTGCGATTGCCGATGTCTGTGGAATTGATATTCTCATAAATGAAGACAAATCCTTAAGATATGTCTTATCCTTGCCATCAATACAATCTTTCTCCATTACCTTGAGCGCAATATAATCTGCCAGCTCAAGACCATTGTAAAAATTCTTTCTTCTCTCCTTATCCATCAGGAACCTCTGAAATATAAGTTCTGTAGATAATTCGAAGCTTTCAAAACTATTGTTCATGCCCCTATCTCCTCTCTGTTTTAAAATAATGATTCGATAGATTTATATTATCAGAAAAATCCTTATATGTCTGTATAACAATCATGAACAATTATTAAAAAGTTATAAACTATGGATTACAGCATTCCGCTGCCGTATATCCCGCTCCAATAAGTTCTTCTCTTTCAGCATAAGAATATATCTTATTCTTAGTCCCTATTCTTGATGCCTTTTCGCATTCCGGTTTATGAAATGTCATTGTTTTACTGTTAAGAATATAATTATAATCCATTGAAGAATCCTTTATCTGTACAGCTATATCAAGGAATTCTCCTGTATATTCAGACTCTCCTGTTGAATATATGTAATTAATACCTGGCTGTACATTATATAAAAATATATTAAAGCATATTCCTTCTCCACTGTCCTCAACAGAATAAGCCTCCATAAGAACCCCCCGGCACATAAGCTCTTCGCCAACAAATACCGGAGTAGTCCTGTACATAACGTGATTAGAAGTTTTCTCAAGATATCTTGCAATCTTTACCACATATGCATTCATATAGTTCTTCATATATGGAGTTGCTGTTATATAATTCTTCTTATCAGTATCAGAACCTCCAAGACACCACGCAATGCTCTGTACTCTGCTCTGGCAGTATCCATCTCGCGCAATACTGTCATACTTGATATTATTCCATCCTGTAGGACAGATACTTCTTGATTCACCTTTCTTATCATCTTCAGATGGCATTGAATCATAATCTAAACATGCCATTGCAGAAGTAACCCTTTTGATACTGTCAAGCGGTCCATATTTTATATATGAATCCTTAACTATCTCAGAGCTTGTAAAATACGGCTTATTATCATTAACTACAACATATGGATTATCTCCATTATATGCCGGAATATCCTCATAGGAAAACTGTATACTGTTTGAATTAACATTATTAGCAGACACATTTGCAAAAAGTTTATATCCGCCAAACACAATCAACACAAGTAATATTATCCCAATTATTTTCTTTCTCATTTCGTATCACCCTTCTTCATTCCTGGTACCTGTGCCAGAATAACCGCTGCAAACACAAGTACACACCCCATTATCTCTTTTGGTTTTAACAATTCACCAAGTAAAATCCATCCGGCAAGCACCGCAAACACTGATTCAAGGCTCATGACAATAGATGCCACCGAAGGCTGTGCGTATTTCTGTCCAACCATCTGAAGAGTATATGCTATGCCGCTTGACAATACACCTGCATAAAGTATTGGAACAAGCGCTGCTTTAATTCCTGCAGATGTAACATTTTCCTTAAATATCATAGCAAATGTTGAAATAATTGCAATAACAATAAACTGTATACAGGACATTTTCATACTGTCAGTACTTGAAAATTTATCAATAACAAGAATGTGTATTGTAAAGCATATTGCTCCCAGGAACACAAGGACATCACCAAGGTATATTCCTGATACACCGCCTGACATACATAAAAGATACATTCCGGCAACACATCCTGTAACAGAAACTCCTATTATCCAGTGCATTTTCTTACCCATAAAAACCGAAACCACTGAAACCATAACAACATATGTTGCTGTTATAAAGCCAGACCTTCCTGATGCCGCAACGCCTTGTGGATACACACTTATTCCATACTGCTGGAATGTCATTGCTGCAAAAAGAACAATTCCGCATATTATGCCCGCACCCAGTGGCCATGTCTGTAAACGACTGTTATTCTCTGTATTAATTACTTTTCCAGAATTATTTCTTTTATCCAACACATTTTTAATTACAATTACAACTGCCAGAAACAGTGCACCCACTATAGACCTTGCAGCATTAAATGTAAATGTCCCAACTGCTCCTGCACCACTTGTCTGTGCAACAAATGCCGTCCCCCAGATAAATGCAGCAAGAAGCAGTATCAGGCTTCCCTTTATATTATTCATTACTCTTACCCTTATTAATATATTTGATACCTGTAAATGCACCTATAAGAATAACTAAACCTATAATAAGAGGAACAACAGGATTCTGTACAAATCCTGCAATAACATATGTCACGCAAGAAATAACTGCAACTACAATTACATATGGAAGCTGTGTAGACACATGATTCATATGATTACACTGTGCTCCTGCCGAAGCCATAATTGTCGTGTCAGATATTGGTGAACAATGGTCTCCACAGACAGCTCCAGCCATACATGCTGAGATTGATATAATCATCATTGTATGGTTCGTTCCTGAAAATGTATTTACGACAATAGGAATAAGAATTCCAAATGTTCCCCACGATGTTCCTGTTGCAAAAGCAAGGAATACCGCAACCAGAAATATAACTGCCGGCAGAATACTTAACCAGCCGCCCGATACTCCTTTTACAAGTCCGGCAACAAACTCCTTAGCGCCCAGACTGTCTGTCATTGCTTTGAGTGTCCATGCAAATGTAAGAATAAGGATTGCTGGTACCATTGCCTTGAATCCTTCCGGTATGCATGAGCATGATTCATTAAATGAAAGTACCCTTCTTACTGCATAGAACACAATTGTTATTATAAGTGCAAAGAAACTTCCAAGCATAAGCCCTACCGAAGCATCACTTCCTGAAAATGCATCAACAAAACCTACTCCCTTGAAAAAATCTCCTGAATATAGCATTCCAATTATGCAGCAAACTATAAGTGTAATAATTGGAAACAGCAGATCTAACACTCTTCCGCGTCCCTTAATTACATCTTCTGTTGCGTTAGCATATGGCCTGTCAGGAGTTGTATACAAGTCTCCCTTAGCTGCATTTGCTTCATGAACTGCCATCGAGCCAAAGTCAACCTTTAACGCTACAATAAGAATCATTGCTGCAATAGTAAATAATGCATAATAATTGTAAGGAATAGCCTTAATAAATATTCCAAAACCATCTTCGCCCTCAACAAAACCTGTTACCGCTGCTGCCCATGAAGATATAGGCGCAATAATACAGATTGGTGCCGCTGTTGCATCAATAAGATATGCAAGCTTTGCTCTCGAAACATTATGCTTGTCTGTTACCGGACGCATAACGCTTCCAACAGTAAGACAGTTAAAATAATCATCAATAAATATAAGAATTCCAAGAAGCACCGTAACAAGCTGTGCTCCAACTCTTGTCTTAATATGTCTTCCAGCCCATTCTCCAAATGCTGCAGAACCACCTGCTTTATTCATCATGCACACCATGATTCCCAGTACAACAAGGAACACCAGAATTCCTACATTGTAAGGATCTGACAATACTCCTACAAGACCATCTTCAAATATATGAAGAACTGATTTTTCAAAACTGAACCCGCTCTGGAATATATTTCCATAGAACAGTCCTCCTATTACAATTCCTACAAAAAGTGAACTGTAAACCTCTTTGGTAATTAACGCTAATATGATAGCAACCAGCGGTGGTATAAGTGCCCAGAAGGTTGCATACAGATTAGGTACATACTGAATAACTTCTTCCATTGTATCTCTCCTTAATAAATGTATATCCTACACTAATTGTGTATTCTGCTTTCACTGCAAGTAAAATATATAACCTGATAATTCTTTGCAATCTCGTCGAGAAGCTTCATAGCCCCCTTAATGTTATTATCATCAAGATTGACAAATGGGTCATCAAATATAAGAAATGGTTTCTCTTCTTTATACATTGCCTCAACAAGCGCCATTCGCATGCACACTCCAACCAGATCCTGCTTTCCTGCACTAAGATATCCAATATCTCTTGGCATATTCTGCTCCATGACAGTAAGCTTTGTATCTGCATCAAGATTGTATGCATCAGGCTCACATCCGGTAAGTATAGTGTAATACTTTCTAAAACCTGACATAACAGGTCCCATATATTCAGAAGTAAAGGACTGCTTTGAATCCTCCATAATCTGTTTAGTAAGCTTCAGCAATCTCTCTTTATTCTTTTCGCTTTCCTGAATATCAGTAAGCTGGTTAAGTTGCTGCCTGCAGTTTTCACACTCATCAGCCTGAATCTGAAGATTCTCTAACTGCTTATTGCACTGAGATATCTGTTGTGCATATTCTTCAATCATGTTGTCAATCCGTGTCATATCTGACGCTATATCTTCCAGTGAAATCTTATCAGCACCATTTTGTGCAGTGAACATACTGATATCATTCTCTGACTCAAAATCAGCTTTAATCATCATTGCATTATCATACTCACTTTTAGCACGATAATATCCATCAAGCTTTTTGTCAAGGTTTCTAAGTGTTTCTCCAATACTTTCCTCGCCCTTAAAGCCTTTAATATATTTTTCCAGAAAGCATTTAATACCTGCCATATTCTGCTCGTACTGGTTTCTATAGATATCTTGTTTAGACATTTCTTGATTAATTCTTTTATAGTCAGCCATGTCATTTCTTATGCGTTCAATTGCCAGACTATAATTATTACCATTAGTGGCACAATTATACTGTTTCAAAAATACATCCAGCCTGTTCTCAAGCTGTTTTATCTGTTCAGATAATTCGTTGTCCTGACCAGCCGCCCGTTTCTCAAGTTCACGATAATCTTCTATATCATGACATAAACCCGAAAGCTCCCATGCAATGTTATCTCTGCTAAATGTAATCTCATATTCTTCACAGAACTGCCTTACAACATTCTCCGTTCCGCTGATAAAATTCTTATCATCATTAATATCCGCTTCAATTGCCTTAAGCTTATTATCAGATTCAGCACTTATATTCATAAATTCACTATCATGCTGTTTCTTCTTCACAGTTCCTATCACTGAAAATACTACTGCCATACACAAGCCGACAATAATCATGGCAATTCCAACTTCCATTACAGGCACAACAAGCACACCGCCTATTACAGCCATTACGATTCCTGCTATAATTCCAGGCACACATGAATTTTTATATAACTTAGCTCTTTCAAGTCTTGCTTGTTCATTCTCTCTTGCAAGATCCAGCTTCATTTCCTTGCCAACAATAGAATTCTGCTTGTTCTGTGCTGAAATCCAGATATCATGAATCTTCCCGACTTTGTTTTCATCGGGAATTCCTCTTGCAAACCTTTTCTTATACCATTCAAGCTTTTCCAGTTCATCGTCAGACAAACGGTTCTTCGCAGCAGCTTCTTTAAGTTCATCTAATTGTCCGGCAGTATTCTGCCATTCATCAATAGTTTCACTATCAGGAACCCCCTGTTCAAACATACCCCTAAGTTGTTCAAGCCTTTTACTGTCATCATCATCAATGTGTGTGAATTTTCCACTTAATCTTCCTGCTTCATCAAAGATTTCAATCTGCTTGTGCACATCTTCCTTTTCAGGCAGTTCCCCATTAAAGTAATGTTCATATTGCTCAAATGCGTTCTTCTTATTATTGCATTCCTTATCAAGCAGCTGATACTTTTCTTTCAATGCCTGTATATCCTTCTGCACACTTAAATGCTTCTGCTGTTCCTGCATTTTCTTTCTGTCAGCTTTAAGCTCTTCTCTCTTAGCACACAGATTATCTCTTATATCTGTCTGCTCTTCAATAATTCTGTCTGTCTGTGAATAATTGTTAATCCTGGCAGCAAGCTCTGTTATTCTTGATTTTCTCTTAGATATAGATCCTGTAGACCTCGTACTTGTTATATTATTAAGCACCGCGGTCAGTCTTCCCACAGCAGTTTCAAAATTATTAATATCATCTGTATTATCTGCAAGATTTCCAATCTTAGCATTAATGCTGTCAGTAGTTGCCGTAACACAATCACTCTGACCTATAAACACAGTTCTCTCAAAAGACTGTGCATCTATCTTGAACAATTCTTCTCCAATATCACACGAAAAATCATCACATTCAACATTAGTGTCTTTTCTTACAAGCAGGAATTCATCATCCGCCTGCTTTTTTCCAAAGGTTCTTCTAAGTGAATAAACCACTCCACCAGTTTCAAATACTATCTCACCACCATAAACACCCTTCTGCCACGGCATAAGACGATTTCTTTCCTTATCGACTAATTTCTTCTTGCTTTCATTCTTAAATCCATAAAACATAACACGGATAAATGATGCAAGTGTACTCTTTCCCCAGCCATTATCCTCACATATCGTATTACATTCACCAGAGAAATCATATGTAACATTATTCAGTTTTCCAAAATTTTCGATTGTACAACTGATAAGTTTCATCAGACTATCTCCTCCCCCTGCAATGCCTGTAATCCATATCGTATAATTACAGCTTTATCTTGTTCATTGATATCGTCTCTCCCCATAACATTTCTAATAAATTCTCCCTTAAGTGAAACATCATGCTCATAAGACATATAATCAACTCTATAAGCGGTGCAGTCCTTTATCTTAAATGCATAAAACCTGTTCTCAAACTGTTTACACAGATAGTCCGTATCTTTCTCACATTCAACATCCAATTCACCTGTAAGTTCAAGCTTAACCAGACTATCTTTCGTAAAACCTGCATTGTTAAGAAAACTGCTTAATTTCTGTTCAATTTCAAATGTGCTTTCACACCCTGTAACATCAACCTGTGCAACATAAATATTTCTTCTTGCAAATGGAACAAAATATGTATCAGAACTTCCAGAAGTTTCATCAATATCAAGTACTACAAAGCCATGCTCTCCAGCCTCATCAAAGCCCCTTCCCTCAAGACATCCCGGATAACAATACACTCCTCTGGCATCCAGCCTGTCACTTGAATATTCATGCACATGTCCAAGTGCAAGATAATCAATTCCACGGTTTCTTAAATCCTTAAGACTTATTATCTGTGCGTTATTCTTAGAAACATGAGAAGCCTCCTGCCCATGCAGTACAACAATATTATAATTGCCTGCATTGAGAGAAAGGCTTCCATATATCTTACCCACATTATCACTGTCAAGTTCCACGCCGGTAATAACAATATCCTTTGTAATACTGCCATTATTGATTATACCGGCGTTATAACTTGTCCATTCTTTTCCAAACATACGAAGATTAGCAGGAATCTCATCCAGATACGACACAAAGCTTCCATTGTCATGATTACCCTGCAGATAATAAAATGTAATACCCGGATTGTTAATTATTATATTATATACTTCTTTCTTTGCTCCGACTGATATGTTCCTTGTATCAAACAAATCCCCCGCAATTATAATAACCCCGATACACTCCTTCACAGCATATCCAACCATATCCTTAAAAGATGCCAGCAGCTCACTCCTGCGTTCTCTCGCCTTATCTTTATCAAGATTAGCCGTCATCGCTGAATCCAGATGAATATCTGCACAATGCAAAATCTTCATATCTTCTCAACCTCAACTAATAAATACTAATTAATGTGTAGAATACGCTCCTTCAACATGAACACTCTCTGTTGTTTCATTCTGGATATATATTCTGTATGATCCGCTCATTGTCAGCTCAAATATGTGTGAATCATTGCCATTGGCAATAATATATCTTTTCGAACCATCAGGCTGTATAATTCCTGCTCTGACACTATGAAATGGTTCCACTGAAAATACACTTAAAACTATCCTCTGTCCAGAAGATGCATGAAAGCTTGATGTTGACCTCCTTACCCCGGCATACACATCCCATGAGATTGTACCATTTGAAGCGCATGGCATTATTTCATCAGGATTAACATCTTCTTCATACATGTCTGTAACAGCTGAATCTTCATAATCAGCAGCCTCATAATATTCTGTTTCTAATACCTGTAGCTCTCTTTTTTCATCAGCAGTTACCTCCGCAACCGTAACTGATGTTTCAGTTACGGTTGTAGCTGCTCCCGCCACCATAACAGAACTCATAGCAACAAATAAAGTCAGTATAGCTGCTGCAACAGCCATTGGTCTTTTCTTAACATTATAACTCTTCATAACATGCTCCATTCTTTCTCTTAAACTGTTTTTATTTTCATACAGACTTGCAGACAGCATGTCATAAAGATTATTATTTCTCACAGCAAGATTAAATATTGTTTCATAATATTCATGTAGTCCATTCTCTGACATACATACAGAATAGTCACATGCATACTCAGCATATTTAATAAATCTTCTGTAAAAAATCCATATAACCGGATTAAAGAAATTAAGTATACTTGCCACCGCAAGAAGATATCTGAACCATATATCATTATGAACCACATGTGTAAGTTCATGTGCAAATACAACTCTCATCTCTTTCTCAGAAAAATTATCTGCATTAACAATAACACACGGTCTGTGTATTCCTGTCACATATGCAGTAGTTGTTCTGTATGACTGCCTTAATGTAATTTTACATTTCCCAAGTCCCATCTGTTCTTTTATCTCATAGAAAATCCTGTTCATCTCCTTATTACAGGCAAATGATTCTTTCCTTATTGATAAAATTCTGAATCTCTTAAACACATAAATCATTATTGCAACAGCCAGACCTGTTATCCACACAATAGCAACAGCTCTTGTCACATTAATAATAAGCGGTGATGTATCAAATGCGTAACCATTCCACACGAACCTTAAGCGGTCAATCATTCTTATCGCGTAATACATTACCGGAATTATCCAGAACAATACAACAACTTTTCCAAGTCTGTATGACATATTAAGATATCCTGTCTTATCAAGTAAATATGAAGTTATAAGCCATGCAACAGTAAGTACGCTACCTGTAAATGTAGTTATGACAATCATGTAAAATAAATCTGTCCATAGCATAATCTGCTGCACTCCTAAGTTAAATATATTAATCCGACATATAAATAAATATATCACATTTTTATATAAAAACATAGAACTTCTTTGTATAAAATGGTATACTTAATTCATATTTATTGTTCGTATTAATCATATACACAGAAGGGAGTATTTATGCAATATAATGTGAAAAAATGGGGGCTTCTCCCCGATGGTACAATGTGTCATATTATTCAGCTTTCATATAATGACATATCGCTTTATGTTTCAGACTATGGTGCAACATTTCAGTCAATGTTCGTGACTGATTCATCCGGCACACAACACGACATAATCCTTGGTTATGATACCCCGGAAGAATATTATTATGACCAGCAGAACTTCGGTGGGACAATGGGACGATTCGCCAACAGAATTGCAGGGGCATGCATAACTCTTAATGGTAAAGACTGGCATCTTCCTGCCAACGAAGGTAATAACACTCTTCACAGCGGACACGGCTTCAACAAATGTATGTGGCAGTATGATGTTAATCCTGAGGCTCTCATCCTCACACTTAACAGCCCGCATCTGGAGAATGGATTCCCTGGAAATCTTAAAGTTACCCAGACAATTACTATTACTGACAGGAATTCAATACTTGTGCATTATGACGCAGTATCAGATATGGATACAGTATGTAGCTTCACCAATCATAGTTACTTTAATTTTTCCGGAGTAAAGAATGTCTGTAATTATATAGTATCTATAGGAGCAGATTGCTACACCCCTATAGACAGCAGCAATATCCCCACAGGTGACATTCTGCCTGTTGAAGGAACAATGTATGATTTCCGTAATCCAAGAAGAGTTGGAACAGATTATATTGATATCAATTACGTCCTCTCTGATGCATATGAATATGCCGCTAAAGTAACCGACCCAGAAGCAGGCATAAGCATGTCTGTAAAGACCAGTTTTCCAGGATTGCAGCTGTATAACGGTAATTATATAGGTAACTGTACCGGTAAATACAATATGCCATACAACGATCAGCATGGCATATGTTTTGAGCCTCAGTTTTTCCCTGACTCAATGCATCATAATAACTTTCCGTCCCCTGTTCTTAAAGCCGGAGAGCATCTTGACAGATATATAGAATACATTTTCTAAACAGAAACTGCATTACCAAAGCGCACGACGCAAAAAAGAACCGTCCCTGAAAATCAGGGCGGTTCTTTTTAATCTAAAAGCATATCTAACCTTTAACACCACCAAGTGTAACACCTCTTACAATGAACTTTGAAAGACAGATATACACTATAATTACCGGAACAATAGCAAATGCTATCATCATATATACCTGACCCATATCAAACTTCAGGAAATCCGCACTACGAAGCTGTGCTATTAACAGAGGAAGGGTTTTCTTGCTTGCCTTGTTAATAAGGAGTGAAGGTATAAAATAATTATTCCATGATGAAACGAAAGTAAATATCATCTGAACAGCCAGAGCTGGCTTCATAAGAGGCAGAACAATCTGGTTAAATATTCTAAACTCTCTTGCGCCATCAATTCTCGCTGCCTCAATAAGTTCCATTGGAAGCACACTGTCCATATACTGCTTAATAAAGAAGAATACTACAGGTGCTGCAACTGAAGGTACAATAAGTGGTATGTAAGAATTAAGAAGATTCCAGTCTCCCATCATCTTAACAAATCCAAGTGCTGATACCTGTGTTGGTACCATCATTACAAGAAGAATGAATGTAAATGCAAACTTCTTTAGCCTGAAGTTATATGCATGAATAGCAAATGCTGTAAGTGCTGAGAAATACACCGACAGAACTGCTGAGCATGCCGCAACAAACAAACTGTTAAACATACCCTTAATAACCGGAATATTCTCATTAGCAAGAACATTCTTCATGTTGACTATAAACGACTTTCCTGGAAGGAACGAGAATCCTTTCTGGATATCAGGGTGTGATCTTGTTGTATTAATAATAAGTACATAGAATGAGAAAAGGCACAAAAATGTTATAAGAATAAGTACAATATAACATAACACTCTCTCTGTTGTAAGTATTATCCTGTCTTTCACTCCAGCATTAGCGCCTTTAATATCAGCACTTGCAGAGGCTTTACCTGAATTACTCATATTACTTCGCCTCCTTTGCTTTTTTCTTCTTAGCTTTTCTAATTCCTGCTGCTTCCATATCCTTTGTTATATAATTAAATACAAATATACTAAGTACTGCTGTTACAATAAACAGAATAACTGAAAGCGCACCTGCCATGCCATAATTCTTACTATAAAGATGCTTGTTAAGATACATGATAACCGTCATACTTGTTCTATCCGGATTACCATTACCATTCGTAAGAATCTGAGGAACATCAAACATCTGGATACCACCAATCAATGATGTAATAAGTGTGTATGCCAGAATAGGCTTAATAAGCGGAAGTGTAATCTTTCCAAATATCTGTCTTGAATTAGCACCATCAATTCTTGCTGCTTCAAAAAGACAAGGGTCAACGCCCATGATGGCAGCCATAAGAATAATTGTTGTATTACCAAACCACATAAGGAAGTTCATAAGAGCAATCAGTCCTCTCGCTCCTGCTACCTCCGCAAGGAATCTATATGTAGGCAATCCCATACTGTTAAGCATGTTATTGATTGGACCCTGATCTGCAAATATTGCGTAGAATAACATGGCAAATGCAGATGCCATAATCAAATTAGGCATATAGATTATAGTTTTGAAAAATCCTGTACATTTTAATCTTAATCTAAGATCTGTAAACCATGACGCCAGAAGCAATGATATAAGAATCTGGGGAATAAATCCCATCAGCCACATTATCATTGTATTCTTCAGATAGAGCAATGTATCACCGTTAAACAGTATGGCCTTGTAATTGTCAAATCCAACGAACTTAGGTCCGACCTGCATAAGTCCAACCATATAGTTCTCAAAAAAACTATTATAAAATGTAGATATCAGTGGTATTAATGAAAACACAATATATACTGCAAAGAACGGTATAAGAAATATGTATCCCCATTTTGCATAGCTTACAAACTTTTTCTTCTTTTTATTCATACATATCTCCATTCCTGCCATATAAAAAGGCACAGCCATATAACATACTTATTATAATGACTGTGCCTTAATGACTAGCAATTACTAATTACTTTGAAAGGTTTGGATATTTCTCAATAGCTGCTTTATAGAAGTTATCAAGAGCCTTATCCTTAGTTACATTGCCATCGAAGTAATCCTTCATAGCCTTCTGGAATTCTTCGTTAAGACCCTGGTCATAAGAAGAAATATTCTTCATGCTGATCTTAGGAGCTGACTTAGCAAATAACTTGATATGATTCTGACCACCAAGGAAATCTGACTTGAAGTTACTGCTAGCGATTTCATTCATACCTGATGTTGTATTAGTGTAATCCTGAGTATCTTCTGTAATCTTCTTCATTGTAGCCTTATCACAGCAAAGTGTCTTCATAACATCTTTTACAAGGTTAGCGTTATCTGTTCCTGCTGCTGCACAAATCCATGTACCACCCCAGTAGTAGCTCTGTGGACCTTCACATACTGCATAGTCGCCGTAGATACCGTTACCAACTTCTTCCTTACCACCTTCCTTAACAGGAGTAGCAAGTGAGTTACCTAAAAGTGTAAAGTTAATTCCCCATGTTGAGTAGAAGAATCCGAATACCTTACCAGAAGGTCCCTGATCTGCTGCCCATGTTGAATCCCAAAGAGATGACTTATTATTATAGCCCTTATCTGTATATTTCTTAGTCTGATCAACCCACTTCATAATGTTATCATCAATAACAATCTTGTTATTAGAATCAACCCAAGGAGCTGATACATTGTTAGAGAATACTCTGTATGAATCATCATAACCTGAAAGCATCTTGTAACCCTTAGCAGCAGCCTGTTCAGCTACCTTATCAAACTTATCCCAAGTTGAAAGTGCTTCCTGAACCTTATCCGGATCATCTGTTCCAAGAACATCCTTAGCAATAGAACGTCTGTAAGCAAAGAGTCCTGGAGTTGCCTGCCATGTTGTAGCCTTAAGTTTTCCTTTGCTGTCAGTTGCGATATCCTTTGTGTACTGATACATATCCTTAAGGTCATCATCTGTAAGGCCTACATCTTTTACATCAAGTGTGTAATCACTATTAACATACTTTAAAGCATAATCAGCTTCGATAAGGAACATATCAATCTTATCATCTGCTGCTGCATCCTTCTGCTTTAATAATGCAGCATCAAGAGCATTCTGATAAGCGTTGTTTTCGTTAGGAGTAATTACCCAGTTTACCTTAACATCTGAAGGAACATTCTTATAATATCCTTCAAATCTGCTCTTAAACTCTTCGTTCCAGCAGTAAATGTTAAGTACCTTACCCTGTTCCTCAGGCTTAGTATTAACTGCTGCCGAACCACCATCCTTTGATCCACAACCTGCTAATGTGGAAAGCACCATCATTGTACCAAGTGCCAGACTTAATAATCTCTTTTTCATAAAAAACCCTCCATAAATCTTAGACGACACCTTTAGTTTCCTATCTTTCTTATTGTTTCCCCTTCGATTAGTTCCGCATCTACAACAACCCTCTTTACTATCGTTGCCCTGGGATTCTCTATAGCACTTATAAGCTCATCTGCGGCAATCCTGCCGATTTCCCTGGTATTCTGACGAATTGTTGTAATCTTAGGATTTAACATCTGCGAGAATCTTGTTCCATCGTAACCTGCAATAGACACATCCTTCGGACTATGCAATTTCATATTCTTAATAGCATTCTTTCCACCAACCACAGATAAATCATCCGGATAAAAAATACATGTTGGCGGTTCCTTTAATTTTAACAGCTCATATGTAAGCTTCTCAGCTTTTATTGAATCAAGATAGGTTGATTCTTTAATGTATTCATCTGGAACTTCTACCCCTAATTCACCCATTGTCTTATAAAAGGCTGCCAGACGTTCTTTCGTAACCTCTGATTCAACGTTTCCATAAATATAAGCTATCTTTCTGTGTCCCCTGCTGTACGCGTAACGTACTAATTCACTCATCCCTTTCACGTTGTTAGAATTGACCGATGTACTGCCATTGAAAATGTAGTCGATGGTCACAACTGGTAATCTCCCGTTAACCATTTCATAGATTTCAGGATTGCTGAAATCCTCACAAGCTAGAAGCACGCCATCAAAATTCCTGTATAAACAGTGTTCGTAGAAAGTCATCTTCTTAGAGTGATTGCTTACAAATGTAATATCATATCCCTTCTTCTCTGCTTCATTCTTAAAACTCTCAAGAACCTCGGCGAAATACTCATGTGCAAGACCATTATTAAGAAGAACTCCTATGTTATATGAACGGTTCGTCTTAAGTGCTCTGGCTGCTGAATTCGGATAATATCCAAGTCTGTTAGCTGCCTCTTTAACTTTCCTGCGTGTCTCTTCACTGATGTCACTATGGTCATTGAGAGCTTTACTTACTGTAGCAATTGAAACCCCACATTCTACAGCAACATCTTTCATAGATACCATAGATTCATTCCTTTCATGCATTACTTAATCGTTTTCGTAGCTTTACTATAACCCATATCAGATATAAATGCAAGCACTTTTGTAAATTTTACTTATTTTTCTATAAATTATCGTATTTTTTGTGCATTTCTACCAATTCTTATTCAAATTCGAAATAATCATTGATTTAATTCAAGCCTTAAAATATACTTATTACTATAAAATCAATATTAGAACTTGTACCTTAATGCACTTAATCGTTTTCTATAAATTATATGTGTACAGGAGGTATAATATGCAATTCGGTTTTTTTGATGACATCAATAAAGAATATGTCATAACCACACCAGAAACTCCATTGCCATGGATTAATTACTTAGGCTGTGAGAATTTTTTCAGTCTTAAGAGCAATACCGGCGGAGGATACTGTTTCTATAAGGATGCCAAGCTGCTCCGACTCACAAGATATCGCTATAATAATTCTCCTTTAGATAACAACGGCCACTACATTTATATTAAAGATGAGGATACCATATGGAATCCTGGATGGCAGCCATCCCAGACACCAGTTGAGGATTATACATGTCGTCACGGACTTGGATATACAGTGATTTCTTCATCCAAGAATGACATCAAGGCTACACAGACTGCTCTCGTTCCTATTGGAGATAATTGTGAACTTGATAAACTTACTATTAAGAACACAGGAAATTCTGTTAAACATTTATCTGTATATTCTTATATAGAATTCTGTTTATGGAATGCAGTTGATGACTGCAACAACTTCCAGCGTAACTTCAGCACAGGCGAAGTTGAAGTTCAGCCAGAGATTAATATTGGCACCGCTGCCATGTCAGCAATATATCACAAGACAGAATACCGTGAGCGGCGTAACCATTATGCTGTTCATGCTGTAAACACTACTGCCAACGGTTTCGATACAAGCAGAGAAAGTTTCATCGGTACATACGGAAGTCCTGCAATGCCTAAAGCTGTTAAAGAAGGTACATCTTATAATTCTATTGCAAGCGGATGGTCACCTGTTGGATCTTTCAGAATCGATATTAACCTTGATCCGGGCGAGAAAAAAGAATATGTATTCATTATAGGATATGCAGAGAACCCTGATGATAAGAAGTGGGAATCATTCGGAATCATTAACAAAGAACCTGCATATGCCCTTCTTGAAAAATATAACACTCCGGCAAAATTTGATACAGCTCTTGCTGCTTTAAAAGATTACTGGACTCATCTTCTCTCGTCTTATATTGTTGACACAGAAGACAAGAAGCTCTGCCGTATGGTTAATATATGGAATCAGTATCAGTGCATGGTAACATTTAACATGTCAAGATCTGCTTCCTATTATGAGTCTGGAACCGGACGTGGTATGGGATTTAGAGATTCCTGCCAGGATTTACTTGGCTTCGTACATCTTATTCCTGATTCAGCAAGACAGAGAATTCTTGATATTGCTGCTACACAGTTTGAGGACGGAAGTGCTTATCATCAGTATCAGCCATTAACTAAGAAAGGTAATTCTGATATTGGTTCTGGCTTTAATGATGATCCTTTATGGCTTATTGCAGGAACAGCTGCATATCTTAAAGAAACAGGCGATTTCAGCATTCTTGATGAAAATGTAGCATTTGACTGCGATGCAGGTAAGGCACAGCCGCTTATGGAACATTTAAGAAGATCCTTTAATTATACAACTACTCATCTTGGACCGCATAAGCTGCCACTTATCGGAAGAGCTGACTGGAATGACTGTCTTAACTTAAACTGCTTCTCTTCTGCTCCGGGTGAATCTTTCCAGACTACCGGACCATCAGAAGGACCTGTTGCTGAATCGGTATTTATCGCTGGAATGTATGTAAAATATGGCAATGAATATGCAGACATATGCCACATATCAGGTCTTACAGAGGAAGAAAATGCTGTACGTTCCCATGTTGATGACATGTATAAAACTGTTCTTGATGCAGGCTGGGATGGTGAATGGTTCCTTCGTGCATATGATGCCGAAAGCCGTAAGGTTGGTTCACATGAATGTGAAGATGGACAGATATACATTGAGCCACAGGGCTTCTGTGTTATGGCAGGTATAGGTGTCAAAGAAGGACTCGCACAGAAAGCTATGGATTCAGTAGAAAAAATTCTTGATACAAAGTACGGAATTATGATTTTACAACCAGCTTACAGGTCATATCATCTTGAACTCGGCGAGGTATCTTCTTATCCGCCTGGATACAAAGAAAATGCTGGAATATTCTGTCATAATAATCCTTGGGTATCTATTGCTGAAACCGTTATTAATGATAAAAACAGAGCATTCGAAACATACAAGAAAATATGTCCGGCATATCTTGAAGAGATAAGTGAGATACACAGGACTGAACCTTATGTATATTCACAGATGATTGCCGGCAAAGATGCCGCAAGCTTTGGTGAAGCCAAAAACAGCTGGCTTACAGGCACCGCTGCATGGACATTTACAAGTATATCTCAGTATATACTTGGTGTAAGAGCTTCATTTGAAGGACTCACCATTGACCCTTGTCTGCCTGATTCCATTAAGAATCTGACAATTACAAGAAAATTCAGAGATGCTGTATATAACATTACTATCAGCAATGAGAAGCACGAAAGAGTTTCTTCTCTTATTGTCAATGGCAGTGAAATCAGTGGCAACACTGTTCCATATAATAAAGACACTAAAGTATATAATGTAACTGTTAACATCTGACAACTATACAGAAAGGAATTATTATGTTTGATAAGAACTTTTTATGGGGTACCGCCTCTAGTTCCTATCAGATAGAGGGAGCCTTTACCGAAGATGGCAAAGGTCTTTCTATCTGGGACACATTCTCTAATAAACCGGGTAATATTGCACATGATGAGAATGGCAATAAAGCATGTGACCACTATCACCGCTATCGCGAGGATATTGCACTTATGAAAAATCTTGGTATTCAGGCATACCGCTTTTCAATTTCATGGACACGAATATTTCCTGATGGAATTGTTAAGGATTCTGACGGCAATATCCGCTACAACAAGACCGGACTTGATTTCTATGATAAGATTGTAAACTTCTGCCTTGAAAATAATATCAAACCATTCATAACGATTTATCACTGGGATTTACCTCAGGCACTCGAAGATAAAGGCGGATGGCTCAACCGTGAGACTGCTTTCATATTTGCTGATTACGCTGAATTCATATGCGAACATTTTTCAGACCGTGTAACTAATATCGCCACCATCAATGAGCCACAGATTATATCCGGACTCGGATACATGCTTGGACTTCATGCTCCAGGTAAGAAGCTTGACGCAGTATCTGTCCTGTCTGTAATCCACCATCTTGCACTCGCTCACGGTCTTGCTGTTACTAAGATGCGTGCCGTTGCAAAACAGCCTGTAAAAACCGGTTTTTCCAGCACTGGTGACCTGTGCTATCCTTCAAAAGAATGTGATGAAGACATTGATGCTGCAAGAGCTGAATGTTTCAATATAGTTAAAGGCAACATGACTTTTAACCACACTATATTCTGTGACATGACATGTCTTGGCAGATATCCTGACATTGCTGGTACAGAATTACATCTTGAACCTGATCTTGAAAAAATCGGACATTATGAAGAACTGCCATTCGTAAAAGATGGCGATATTGAACTGATACATCAGCCAATTGACTATCTTGGCATAAATGTATATAACGGACATGAAATAAATGCAGCCGGCCATATTAACAAAAAACCAGGCAGTCCACGAACAGCTCTTGGCTGGCCTGTAACTCCCGGTGTTATGAATTATGGTATAAGATATCTGTATGAAAGATATAATCTTCCAATATATATATTTGAGGATGGACTTGCCTGCAACGATATCATAAGTCTTGATGGCAAAGTCCACGACAGCAACCGTATCGACTTCCTTACAAGATATCTCACAGACCTTGAAAAAGCGTATAAAGCCGGTGTTCCGATACTCGGCTACTTCCACTGGTCATTCACAGATAATTTCGAATGGCACAGCGGATACGACCCAAGATTTGGGTTAGTGTTCGTAGACTATGAAACACAACAGAGAATTCCAAAGGATTCCGCATATTGGTATTCTGATTTAATTAAGAAGTCATCCAACTAAATATTGGTATTAATAAGTGTGCATGACGCCGTGGCATCTGTATATATGACATGTTCTCATGGATTCCTGCATCTAGTGTGAGTAAATGCCGCCATCTATAGAGTTTATTACAGTGCTGGAAATCAAACGCGCTTCGCTTGAACGAGATTTCCAGCACTGAACTTTTATAGATAGTGGCATTAACTCACACACGATTCGGAATAAATCGAACATATCATATATACAGACGCCACGGCTGTTATTCACTTCATATACGGCAATTCATTAGGATATGCACTATATAGAAGTACCTCGACGGTTGTACGCCCTCATGCACATAACCCAATTTAATCATTCCTACGATTATTAAAGTACACAAAATTATCAATTGCATCGAATATATCATCGAAATTCTCCCTTGGTGCTGCGTCTATGTATGCTTTTAGAATTGCATTTTCTTTCTCGCCCTTATATCTTCCATAGAATATGTCATATAGGTTGTGTCCTCTAACATATTTTCTGATATTCTCCATGTTGTCTATGATGTCCTGTCTTGTCTCAATTGTTATGTTCAGTTTTTCTAACATTTTCTTAGTGCTGACAAGGCGGTACAGGTATTCTTTATATTTGGCATATAATATGTCATAGAACTGGTCTACACTTTTTACAACGCCTATCTTAGTCATTATCTCAGGGTCAAGAAAATAATTCTCAAATGAATAATATTTTAATATAAGCACATTACGGTCTGTTACTCTTGGCAGATTACCATAATCCTGCTTTGCACGCTGCCTGTAATAATTGGTAAGCTGGTCTCTTAAGCGGTCCGCATCCTTACCGTCTCCATCCCTTATCATAAGAAACTCATCCTTAAGATATAATGTATTGATATATTTCAGATTGGCATAAGTCTTGATGTTTGTACAACTGTTAGTTGCAATTATCGCTATACGATTGAGATTGCCATTCTCATCTATAACTTCTGAATAATATTTCTCCAGAAGTAGCGGCAGACGGCTTCTGTCCTGTTTTCCTTCCACTATAAATACAAAGCTCACATTCATAAGGTCATTAGCAGCATATCCAAGATCATCTAATATATCATCAATATCTGCCTCCGGAGTAACAACGGTATTATTATCTCTGTCGTTAACCACCTGACGAATCTGTCTTGTAGTAAAGTTAAATAACATCTGCGGTGAATGCGTGCAGAATATAACCTGATTCTTTCTTGAAAGCTTGTACAGAATTTCACTTGCTATCTTCTGTAACTGAGGATGAAGATATATTTCCGGATCTTCAATCAGAATAATGTATGGCACAGTACTTCCATATTCTGCATATGTTTCAAGCAGCGACAGAATATAGATACTGTTAAGACCATCAGAAAGGTCATTGACATCCCCATCAGTGTCACGCATTTCATTGTGAACAATTGTATCAACATGCATGAGTTTTTCTGCATCAAATGTAATCTGATAATGAATCCTTTCTCCAATACCTCCATTGTTTCTGAACTTTTCATTAAGTTTATTCTCAAAATTAGCCAGATTAAAATTAAACAGCTTATACTGCATAAGTCTCGCTGTTTCTAATAAAGATAGTTGTTCCGGTTTCTTGCGGTTAATGATTCCTATGCAATTAAAGCACTGATTACACATCCTATGCTTATCAAATATACACACGTTATCTTTAAGATCTGCATATTCGGTTCCACCCTGCAGCATAATAAGATCTTCCTGAATTGATGACTTGCGTCTTTCGTGATCAACATAGAATATTCTGGGAAGAACTGTTTTTATATAAATATTGTTTTTCTTAACTCCATCCCTGTACTTAATCTTGCCATCACGGCTATATACATACTCAAATTCAAGAATACCATCCTTTAACGACGGCAGTTTATTGCAAAAATCCTTATACCACAAGTCATAATGCTTAAAAGAACTGACCTGTCCCTTCTGATACAATACAGCCAGATCCTCATCTTCAATACTGATGCGAACTGTAATGCTTATATTACCTTCGTTATCATTGAAATCTCTTAATGAAACTTCATAATCCCCGGTAACCGCTCTTATTGCGTCAAGAACCACACTCTTTCCTGCATTATTTCTGCCAACAAGAATCAGTACATCTTCAATATCATTAATCTCAAGTTCTCTGATTGATTTAAAATTTCTGATTAAAAGATATTCTATCCTCATACCTGTCCTCTGCCCCCTGATACATTTCTGCCAGCATATATTCTGGTGTATTATCATTAAATGTTGATATCCCTTTACCCGTATTAGGATTCTTTTTGGAATATACCATGTCAACAACGAATGCAACTATCAATGCCGCACACACTGCACCAACAACCCTCAGTTTAATCTTTCTGAAGAAATTATCAAGAAGCGGTGCAATAATATATACAATTGCAACTCCGCCAAGTCCAAATACTAAAAGACCTTCCGCACATATTCTTCCATTAAGGTTAAGAAAATATCCGTTATAATTCCACCATCTTCTTCCGCAGCTGATTTCCAGATACAGCGATGTAAAATATTCAACAAATCCGCATAAAACTACTGATGCAAAGAATTCCACAACAGGCTTATTTCTTAATTTTTTAAGACATATCAGTATGAGTATCCCACCTGAACCATATATAGGAAGCCATGGCCCATGAAGAACACCTCTGTTTACAAATGTATGTGACGATATCAGATGAAGCGTAACCTCCCATATCCATCCCACAAAACATAACGAAAAGAATATCAGTATAAGCGATGGTATTGAATAATTACGCATATACACTGTATTTTCAAGGTCAACTCTGTGTTCCTTAAGATTGAAAAGGCGGGCAGGATAGGCTTTTCCAACTGCTTCTGCTTTATTCTTACTCATACGAAGCATTTCCTTCTTTTTTTCTTCAAATTCCAGCTCTGCCTTGCTGTTAATAAGTATTATGCCAAATGTGTTGGCTAAAAATACTCTTAATTTCTTCAATCTTCCTATTCTCGAATTGTGGTAATCATCAAAATCAATCTGTGGCTGCGGACTATCTATAAGTTCATATACATCTGCGTATACATTTTTAAGCTGCTCTTCTGATGGTCTTTCATACAGATATGAATCATTAAGCCACTTAACCGCCTCCGGTTCTTTTTCAAGATATACTGCTCTTACATTTGCATAGAATTCTGCATAAAATGCAGCTTTATAAGGATTCACAAACAGCACTCCTACAACTCCTAACGTTGCCATTCCAATCACTGTCCAGCCAATGAATGATAATCCATACAGAAATGCCCTCCATTTGTAGCCTTTCATCATCTTTCTTGATAAGGTTATAGCCTCATTTGCCTTCATATCAGGATTCTCCGCGATAATGTATGGCACAAGCATGTATGAAAAATGCTTCACAAATATACCTACAATTGTAAGTGACCATAATATTTCATATACATTATTGACAATAAGCACCCACGATGCCTTCATCCATCTTTTTACCCGGAGAAGAAACATAAACTTTCCAGGTGGAACAGCATCATATGTGCGCGTTTCAAGCACTATTCTTCTTGATATAACAAGATAAGTTTTCTTGATAAAAAATGTTATAAACACATATACCATAAGTGCCACTATCAGAAGTATAAGCACTACTGCCCTTCTTGAACTTATGACTGATGATAGTGAATCCACAAATGTAAATACAATTCCACCTGATGTTATACCATTAACTAAAGATGCAAATACTCCTCTTGTTCTTCCCAATACCTTGGTTGCATTGTCTTTGGCCTCTGAAACCTTCGCATCAGACTGCGTCCTTCCAAAATCATCGTCACCCGTGATTACTGCGCCCATTGCCTGAACCACAGAACTTACAATCGAACTGTTAGCGACAGTATCAACATTTGCTTCAACCGATGCTGCACCCTGAATTTCATTGTTAACTGTTCCTAAACTTTTAAAGGCTTCCATTGTCTCTGTAAATTCAGAGCCAATGAAAGCCGCAAAAAGGCAGACTGCTACTAACAGCCAGTAATGTTTTTTTAAGTTCTTCTTAGCATTTTTAGCAAGTTCTTTTCTCTTAAAATCCATATTCCAACAATCTTCTTTACTTATTAAGTACAGTCTTGCGTACTACTCCAAGCGGATCTTTAACCATAAGTATGACAATCCATATGATAAGTCCGAAAGCTACCACTGATAAGCCCAAAAATGCGTCATTAAGCATATCTGATGATGCCGGAGTAAAAAACTCTGCCCCCAGTTCAATATATTCCACAACTGCATCTACCATCCACATAAGTGATGCACCCCAGTACATAAGCGCAAGTGTTCCAAGTTTTAACTGCGAACGCTTGTCATTAGTATACCATATAATAGTAGTTATAACCGCTGCGAATACAGCTATAAGTAATGTCATAATTATCTCTCCAATCCTTTAACTTCTGCTTCCTTAGCTGCTTTCTTTTCTACTCCGGAAGCTATTGCTACCATGCCGACCCACACAGCTGTAACAACCACTGCCATGCCAACACCGGCAGTTGCCATCTCTTTAAGCATCTGCACAGCATCCTGAGCATTACCTGCTGCTGTTAAGAATGGAAAGAAAGGAGTAACTTCTCCATGCCATACATGCTCGAATGCAAGTAAAGCTGTTCCTCCCCAAAGCATATTATTAAGCCATCTTAGCTTTCTTGAAAATGGAAGCACCTTTTCTTCCTTAACTGCTTCTACAGCTCCTTCTGTCTCGCACGAACATATTTCCTTCTTCTCTTTCTTTTCAACAATCTTAGTTATCGCTGTTGTAACGATAGCTTCAGTACCTGGTACTATAAAACATGCCATATTAAATTCCTCCTGATTCACGATGCATTTTCATGTCCCAAAATGCATATATTTATATGTATTTTACCTATTTCACATTGGATTGTCAAACATTGTAAAATATACATTTTCACATATATTTTCTCTTTATTCCCTCTGCTGAATATGATATAGTAAAGCAGATGAGATTCACTTTGGAAAGGAGATGTTCTTATGAAAAAGAGCTTTAAAAGACTGTTAAGCTGCATATTTATAATAACTTTCTTCCTTGTTGGCATGTGCCTTGACAGAGCCAATGTATCTGTTCCTGAAGTGGACTCTTTTTCTGTATCAGAAGCTAAGGTATTCGCTACGCCTGAGCCTTCTGTCAGTGATACCATGCCATGTACAACTGAAATGCTTGGACTTGTGAGAACATCAATCACCAATCTTACAGCAGACAGAAGCAGTTCCCGCAATGTATTACGCATATTCCAATTCTTACTTTGCGGTCTGTGTGCAGCTATCGGTATCAGTATCTATTTCAAATCGACAGGCGTAATGCATGATTCTATCACATGCAGCACTACTGTCACTCTTAATTATATCCATCAGACTGACGGCAAAAAATAACAGATTATCATTAAATCAGAACATTTTCTGGTAATACATTATTTTTATATATTATTAGTAATATTAAACAACTATGTGAAGAGGCAATAAATATGAATATTTTAATGATAATCGGTATTATTCTGGGTGGAGGTGTATCTGTTGCATCCACCGTTGGAATAACTGTAGGTATTTTCGGGACCATTGTATATAAATTTTACAGAAAGCTTCGTTTCGGAATATCTATGTTTGACTAAGTTTGAAAGGATGAATAATAATATGTTAGGTAATATAACAGTAGGTATCGTCATTGTTCTTGCTGTTGCTGCCTGTGGACTTGGTGTGTGGCTTGACAGAGCCAAGTCAGACAGCCAGGACAACAACACAGATGCACAGCCTAAGAATTAAATGATAAAGGCGGTCACATCAGATTATGTTCTGATATGACCGCTTTTCTTACCATTTTTACACGCTTTCACGGTATCTGTTTAGCAAATCTTCAATTCTCATATTAATATTTTCAGGAAATGTTGCATCATTTCCGATTTTAACCCACAAATCAATGTTCTTATATTTCTTCTCTCCCATTGTATTATGTCTGTCCTGCTTCGAAGATACTTCTATCTTTACCATTGCACGCTTCTGCTCAAGTATCGGAATAAGCACATAATATAATCTGTCATCTTTAAATGATATGTATCCCGCTTCTTTTCCCGAACGAGTCATTAAATACAGTCTGTGCTTTTTTATTCCTGCCGGAAACAGCTTCATTCCAGCTTTGATAAATCCAGATTCAGGTAACATTTCAAGCATTGCTCCGACATAAAATACATTTGCAGCATCATCAATTGATGTAAGAATATTTCCCAATGTATCTGATGTTGCAGTAAACTGCTGTGCTAACAGATATGCAAGTTCTGCCTGATATATGATTTTGTATTCTGAATCATGCACTCTTCCTGTTTCTTCATCAATTCTGTTAAGAAGTTCCTCACTACATTCATATATACTGCGCAGAAACAACCTAAAATCCTCATCTGGCATCCACATATATCTGCCTCGTGCAACCTTAAATCTTCCAATGTTGTTGCCATTGTAATCTTCAGCATAATGATACACATTGCGTTGGCAAAAGGCATGTTCATTCTCTGGAGCTGTAAAATCATATTCTTCATTTTCCTGATCAGTGCCATAATATTTCTCATCATATTCGGAATATTTATAATCATATTTATAGTTACTCTTCAATGATTCCTGCCCAGTCTGATTGAAAAGAACAGTATATGCTTCATTAATTTCATATGCACTGTATCTATATACATTTTCTTTGTTTGATTTATCTCTGTTTAGCACAGCATCCGGATGCACCATATGCATAAGCCGTCTGTACCGCTTCTTCAATTCCATCTTAGTAATATCTGATCTGACATCAAATATTTTATATGCCTGCTGAACCGTCATAAATGTTATATTCCTTCTACATTTTTCTTTTTGGTTATCATACACCAATTAATGATTTTTTGCTAACTTTATTATTGACAGTTATATTGTTATAGTGTACTAGTACACAAGTGCGCATCATGTGTATGTTATTATCAAGGAGGTTAATCCCTCTCCTCACCATGAGGAAATGTGCTTTGAAAAGCACATTGGATTTTCCTTCGGAAAACAAGGAGGGATTATGGACTATAAGGCTAATATACCAATTTATCTTCAGGTAATTGATGATATCAAAAAGAGAATTCTTACCGGTGAGATTAAGCTTGGCGACAAGCTTCCATAAACCAGGGAACTTGCCGTACAGTACACGGTCAATCCTAACACTGCTGCAAGGATATACAATGAACTTGAACAGTGCGGTCTATGCTACACCAAAAGAGGTCTTGGCACATTTGTATCAGAGGATGTGCATCTGATTGATACATTAAAGGCAGAACTTTCCAGTGAAATGATTGAGACTTTCGTTTCCGGAATGACAAGCCTTGGTTTTTCTAAAGATGAGATTATTAATCTCATTAAGAATTATCACGAATAAAATATGGAGGGATTTAATTATGCTGCAATGTAAAAATGTTACTAAAAAGTATATGAAGATGACTGCCGTTAATGGTGTTTCCATCGACTTCATGCCTGGCAGAATATACGCTCTGCTCGGCTCTAACGGAAGCGGTAAAACAACTTTAATGAAGATGATAGCAGGTCTGGTAAAACCCACTTCCGGGGACATCACTCTTTCAGGTGTTCCAATAGGAGTAGAAACTAAGAAACACATAGCTTATATGCCTACTGAAAGTTATTTTTATAACTATATGAGCTGTGCTGATATTGGAAAGTATTATGCTGATTTCTTTGAGGATTTCTCACTTGACCAGTACTACAACTATCTTAATGAGATGAAGCTTACGCCTGACATGAAAGCCAGCAAGATGTCATCAGGAATGATGGCTAAGCTTAAGCTTGCTGTTAATCTTTCAAGAAATGCATCTGTTATTATGCTTGATGAACCACTTAACGGTGTTGATATTGTTGCAAGAGAGCAGGTTATCAATGCGGTAATCAGCAAGGCTTCACCTGATAAGATTATCATCATGTCGAGCCACCTTGTTGATGAGCTTGAAGCTGTTATTGACTACGCAGTATTTATCAAAGACGGTGTGATTGTTTCACAGGGAGATGCTGAAAATTTACGAACAGCTTCGGGCATGTCAATCGTTGACCAGTACAAACGCATTTATGCATATTAAAAGGGGGAATCTTCAATGTTAAAATTAACAAAATACGAATTGAGAAAGAATCTTCTCGGTATAGGAATCGTAGCAGGTATTATCTGTGTACTTCAGGCTCTGTTTATGTTTTTCTGCCTGACTGAAAATCTTAACTATACAAGCCTTTTCGGAGGACTTTTAATAATAGCTGCCTCTGTAAGTTATTTTATTGTATTTATATTTGGAGTTGTAACATATTATAGAGAACTTTCAAGCAAAAGCAGTTACCTGATATTCATGACACCTAATTCATCTCTTAGCATAATTACATCAAAGCTGCTCTATACACTGATTATTGGAATAGGAATTTCAGCAATATTCATCGGCTTTGGAGTTCTTGATATATTCATGATGGCTGGTGTCTTTGGTGATCTGGCTGACGCACTCAAGAATTTCTCAGAAATGTTAAAGATTATGGGTATTGATGTTGTCAATATAATTATTAATATTGTAGCTGGAATAATATCATTCCTTATAGCTTTCTTCTTCCTTATATCACTTGCATACTTTGCCATAACACTATCTTCAACTGCCTTGCAGAACAAGAAGATTAAAGGATTTATCTCAGTTGTATTATTCTGTGTCCTTGCATATGCAACAATTAAGATTTCTTCTTTGTTGCCTGAACTTTATAAGAATCCAGACAGCTTATCCCAGGCATTAATGTCAAGCCTTCCAGCTACCATATTCCAGTTATTAATGGTGGTTGCATGCACATTCGGAAGTGCTGTGCTTCTTGATAAGAAGGTAAGTCTATAATTCGTATTCTCACGGGATGGGATGCCGGCAAAACCTACTAAAAGCTTCATAGGATTTAATCTAGTAGGTTTTCCGCCTGTAATCCCAGTCTTTTATTTACTCTTCCACATAATCAAAAGCAACAGCTTTCATGCGCTCCTTGAACAGCTTGTTAAACACTGCAATTACACGACCAACACCAATCATCGAAAGAATTGTTCCAAGTCCAAGACCAAGAAGTATATGTCCGGTAAAGAGTCCTATTAAAAATGTTGTGCAGACATTGAATATATCAAAACAATTCTTGCAGAAGCCCACACCCTTGCCGGTTCTGCCTTTAAGCCTTGTAGTATCACTTATTGCCTGTACAATTCCATCTCCCGGATTAGGTATAATTCTCATATTCAGTGACATTGCTGCTCCTATTCCTGTCAATAATACAGCAAGCAGCAATACTACAATCTGTAATACAATGTTGTTATGTACAGATGGAATAAGTGCTGAGAACACATTCAAGAAGCGGGTAAATACTATACTTACCGGTATCTGTAAGGCATCTCTTATAATATACATTCCAAGATACTTAGCTTCTTTTCTGTCTGTAAGATACCACACAGTATGCATTATCATCTCAATCAAAACAAAGATAAAATATACAATCATCGTCATATTGGCGAAGTTAAATCCTATGATATGAGATATCGAATATGGCACTGAAATTATTGGTGAAACACCAAGATTAGCTTTCGTATTAAGCATAATTCCAAGTGCAAGTATCAGTAATCCCAGAAGATAAAACACCCATCTGATAATAAGTTTATTTCTGCTCTTCATTCTTAATTGCCTCCCAGAGGTTTTTCTCAACTTTGCCTGCCATAACAGATAGTGTCTGCACCTCTTCTTCACTGAATCCATTATATATAACATTATCGATTCTGTTAAATATCCTGATAACTTCATCAGCCTTCTGGCTGCCATAATCAGTAAGTAACACATTCCACGACCTTCTGCTTGCCGGATTATTTTCTCTCTTTAACAGACCATCCTTTTCCATTCTGTCTAATGTTCTTGACATCGTAGTTACATCCATAAGGCAAGCATCCGCCAGCTCTTTCTGATTCATAATCCCATGTTCTCTTAATTCCTTAAGAATTCTTGGCTGCCCCTGACCAACTGTAAGCCCAAGTTCAATAAAAAATGGCCTTATCAGCCGTCTTCGAAGCATTTCAATATCAAAGAACACATTTTTAATTTCATTATCCATAATTACATTTCCCCTCTTAAGCACTGATTTCATGCGGTATACGACACTGTCTAATCAAGCTCAAACTGTCCTGTATACAACTGATAATATCTGCCCTTCTGCTCAAGCAGTTCATCGTGACTGCCTCGCTCGATTACCTCGCCCTTTTCAAGAACCATTATAGCATTAGAATTTCTTACTGTCGAAAGTCTGTGAGCGATAACAAATACTGTTCTTCCCTCCATTATTGCGTCCATGCCATTCTCAATAAGCCGCTCAGTTCGTGTATCAATCGAGCTTGTCGCCTCATCTAGAATAAGCACCGGCGGCTTGGCAATCGCTGCTCTGGCTATTGCGATGAGCTGTCTCTGTCCCTGCGAAAGATTGCTGCCATCAGCAGTAAGCATCGTGTCATACCCCCGCGGAAGTCTTGTTATAAATGAATCAGCATTGGCAATCTTAGCTGCTTCCCTGATTTCCTCGTCAGTTGCATCAAGCTTTCCATATCTTATATTATCTGCAATAGTTCCTGTGAACAAATGTGTATCCTGAATTACCATTGCAAGTGAACGCCTCAGGTCGTCTTTCTCAATATTCATTACATCAATGCCGTCATAAGTAATCGTACCTGACTGGATATCGTAAAATCTGTTTATAAGATTAACAATAGTAGTCTTTCCCGCTCCTGTCGAACCAACAAATGCTATCTTCTGTCCTGGCTTTGCAAACAACGAAATCTTGTTAAGTACCCTCTTTTCAGGCACATATCCGAACACAACATCATTAAATCTTACATCACCCTTAAGCTCAATAAGCTCCCCTGCCGGCAGCTTCCATGCAAAAAATCCCGTCTTGTCAGAAGTTTCTGTAAGGGTATTATCCGCATTTTTAATGACATTGCACAAAGTTACTTTCCCTTCGTCAGGCTCCTCTGCCTCATCCATCATGTCAAATATTCTCTCAGCTCCCGAAAGCGCTGAAAGTATGAAATTAACCTGCTGTGTGAACTGGTTTAATGGCATGGCACTCTGTCTTACATACACAAGATATGCAGATATGCTGCCAAGGTCCATGATTCCTTTTATTACAAATATGCCTCCAACGCAGGCAGAAAGCGCATAATTGAAATATGACAGACTTACAATTACCGGGATAAGCATGCCCGAATATGCAAGTGCATTAGTCGATTCCTTTCTAAAGCTCTCATTCATCTCACAGAATTTTTCAAAATTCTTCTGCTCATGGTTAAATACTTTTTCAACCTTCTGACCTGCCATCATTTCTTGAACAAAACCGTTGATATTGCCAAGCTCCTTCTGCTGTCTGTGATAATATTTCTTGCTGCGTTTACCATTGTATTTGATAAATATGAACATAAGAATAAGAAAAACAACAACAATAATAGTCAGCCTTACACTTAATACCAGCATCATTGTTATGGTTCCAAAAAGTGTAAGAAAGCTCTGTATTACCATGGCAAAACTATTGTTCATTGCTTCCTGAACCGTATCAACATCATTAGTGAAATGACTCATAATCTCACCATGTGTATTATTGTCAAAATATTTTAACGGAAGCTTCTGTGTGTGCTTAAAAAGGTCCATTCGAATCTCGCTTACTACCTTCTGGGAAGTATGCACCATAAGCCTGTTGTAGCCAAGCGTTGAGAGCGCACCGCACGCATACATGACACCCATTCCGCACACAGCAATGATAAGCCCCTTCATATTGCCCGGCACGATAAAATTATTAACTACAGGCTTTATTAAAAATGTTCCCATAATTCCTGCACCTGCACTTATAAATACAAGAATTGCTATAAGCAGGAATGCCCATTTATAATGGCCCAGATATGAAAGGAGATGCTTAACAGTCTTTTTAGTGTCCTTTGGTCTTTTATATCCAACATACTTAGCCATTAAAGATCAGCTCCTTCCTTCTGTGATTCATATATTTCCTGATATATCTTATTAGTCCTTAACAGGCTTTCGTGTGTTCCGATTGCGTCCACACGACCGCCGTCCATAATAATTATCTGGTCTGCTTGACACACTGACGATATTCTCTGTGCAATTATAATCTTAGTCATATCAGGCAGCTTCTTTGCAAGTGCATTTCTTATCTTTCCTTCTGTTGCAGTATCAACCGCACTCGTTGAATCATCAAGAATAAGAACCTTCGGCTTCTTTAATATTGCTCTTGCAATACATATTCTCTGCTTCTGTCCTCCTGATACATTGACACCTTCCTGTCCCATCTCTGCATCAAGTCCTCCAGGGAGCCTGTCTATGAATTCATCAACACACGCTATGCTGCATGCCTCTTTAATCTCATCCAGAGTCGCATTTTCATCGCCCCATCTTAAGTTATCAATAAGTGAGCCTGAAAACAGCGTATTCTTCTGCAATACAACTGAGATTGCATCTCTTAAATGTCTGACCGGGTATTCCTTAATACTAATTCCATCTATCTTAATCTCACCCTTACTTGCATCATAAAGTCTTGGAATAAGCTGGATAAGCGTCGTCTTTGATGAACCTGTCTGACCGATTATTCCGACTGTCTGTCCTGCATTAATATGAAACGAAACATCTGACAGCACATATTCTTTGGCGGTATCCTTATATTTAAACCAGACATGGTTAAATTCAATCTCACCCTTCTTAACTTCAATGTCCTTTGCATTCTCATCAGTTATATCAATCGGCTCGTCAATTACCTTCATAATTCTTTCTGCAGAAGCAAGTGACCTTGTCATAAGAAGGAACACATTTGACATCATCATAAGAGAATTAAGTATCAGAAGAACATAGCTCAAGAAAGAAGTAAGCTGTCCAATCATCATCTGTCCTGAATTAATCAGTCTTCCGCCAATAAGTAGAATACCAAGAATTGTAGAATACATAACGAACTGCATAGCAGGCATGTTAAGTACAGCTATTCCAAATGCTTTCTCTGATTCGTTTTTCAGATTATCATTAACATTCCTAAATTTTTCAATCTCATAGTCACCACGCACATATGATTTAACAACTCTTACTGCTGTAAGATTCTCCTCTATACACCTGTTTACAAGGTCAACTGCTCCCTGCATTCTTCCATATCGTGGACCAACATTAATGATTATTATGATGAGCAGGACTGCCAGAACTGGCAGTGCTACAAGAAAAACCAGTGCCAGTGTGGAATTAATCCGGAATGCCAGTGTCGTTGCAAATATCAGCATTACCGGGCTTCGTCCAAATGGACGCATTCCTGTTGACACAGCATTCTGGATATTAGTCACATCACTTGTCAGTCGTGTGACTAATGATGAAACACTGAAATGGTCTATATTAGAAAATGAATAAGACTGAAGTTTCCCGTACTCAGCCTTTCTTATATTAGCACCCAGTCCCTGACCTGCAAGTGCAGAAAATCTTGCACTTCCCACACCTAATATAAGTGCAGCAACTGCACATACAGCCATCTGTATACCTTTATTTATTATATATGGCACATCTGAATTGGTCACACCTATATCAATCAGGTCAGCCATCAGCTTAGGCACCATAATCTCAAGCACGACTTCAACACCTATACATATAAGCGCCAGCCATGCGTATTTCTTATATTCTTTCATATAAGAAAAAATTCTTCTCAACATTACTTGCACCTCCAATTGTTGCATATACAACTATTGTATTTTCAAGTTCAAGCAATGTCAAGAAGACATTTTTACAATTATTTGGCATTTTTCTTATATACTATATAAGAAATTACTGATGTAATCACTTCGGTAATCCAAAAAGCATGCCATACACCAACAGCACCTGTTATCCTTGACATAACGAATGCAACCGGAATTATTACCGCAACATATCTGCACACAGATATGATAAGTGATGGAAATCCTTTTCCAAGTCCTTCAAGTGCCCCCGCCGAAGTAACTGATACAGTTGATATAATAAATCCGGCACTTATGATTCTTAATGCTGTCTCTCCTGCATTTATTGTGTCAGGATTGCTTGTAAACAGACCGATAAGTGAACCCGGTATTGCAAGACAGAGAATTGTACCTGCTGCCATAATAGCAAATATAAGCACCATTGATGTCTTATATATCTTTCTTACTCTCTCATGCTCTCCTGCTCCATAGTTATAGCCCATAAGCGGTCTCATTCCCTGTACAACTCCGTTGGCCGGCAGATACAGAAATGTCTGCAGCTTGTAATATACTCCAAGCACGAATACATACACAGCCGAGTACGCAGCAAGTATTACATTAAGCACCGATATAAGAATAGATGGAAGTGCAAGGCTTAAGCTTGCCGGCATACCGATAGAATAAAGTCTTTTTGCCATCGAACGTTCTATTCTCATCTCCGATTTTCTGAATTTAACCGGAATAGGCTTAACAATATATATTATGATATATAGCACAGCTGCCGAAGTCTGACCTATTCCTGTCGCAAGTGCAGCGCCCTCAATCCCCATTGCAGGAAATGGGCCTATTCCGAATATCATCATCGGGTCAAGCACAATATTAACTATACAGCCTGTCATAAGACAGACCATAGAAGCATTCATTCTTCCAACTGCCTGAAACACCTTCTCAAACATAAGCTCAATTCCAAGCATTATTGAAAATGCAAATGCAATATTGGAATATTTAAGTCCCAGTGAAACTATCTCTGCGTCCTTTGTAAACATTTTTAGAAATACCGGCATGCCTGCTACGCATATCACAGTAAGCACAACAGCATGTATGCAGCTTAGGAGCATGCCCTGACTGGCTGCTTTATCTGCCTGCTTCTGGTTCTGTGCGCCCATAAAAAATGATATAACCGCATTAATTCCTATTGCAAATCCTATCATAACCGAGCTTATAAGATTCTGTACTGGAAATACCAGTGACAGAGCGGTCATCGCATTTTCACTTATCTTAGCAACAAAGAAGCTGTCAACAATATTGTACAATGAATTAACCATCATAGATATTACCATTGGAAGCGACATTTTTAATAACAATGGGAGTATCTTCTGCTCCTTCATATATGTCTGATTCATATTAATATTCATCCTTTCCGCAAAAAAAGAGCCAGCAAGTGGCTCTTTTTCTTATAATACACAATAATATTTAATTATTCAACCAGATTCTTTCTCGTATACATAAGCAGTTCCATTATAAGTATCAGTGGCATTGTGAATATGCACCATACTGATTCTCTTAATGCTTCAAGCATACAGATTTTTACTATCGTTCCCCTTCTCATCCCCAGGCCATGAAGCAGCTTATATTTTTCTTTTCTGCGTTCAATCCTGTTTCTTACAATGATTGCCATTATAAGAAGCTGGATTACAACTGACGCTGCTATTGTTATTCCATATTGAAGAATATTGTTGATAAGCTGTGTTCTGTATATATTCTTGGCATCAACATTAGAATTGTAGACAAGATCATTATTTTCAAAATATACAGAGAGTTTATTATTAGTTGCTGAAAATGCTGATGACAGATCATACTGTACGCTTAACTGGTTATAATGCAGACCGAATTCAAGATCTCCAGTCATCTCATCCCCCGTCATTCTCTCCATAAGGTTTCTCTGGTTATCAACTGCCTGCTGTGCAAGTGACATTCCTGCAAGTGCCGTATAATAGCCATAATCAACCATTATTCCGTTAAAATCCTCTCTTACATCATCCGTAACCTTTATAACTGCTGCAACTGTTGGTGACACACATGCCCCGAATAATACTTCATATCCATCAATAACCTGCTCCCTTACAGGATTTTCTGTACCTGTGCCTCCTGCCATATTTCCTCCTGAGCCATAATAGTGGGCATGCAGATCAATTTTGCCTGAATTATTGTATTTATCGAAAAATGCTTTATCATATGGATATACATATCTTCCATCTGCAATGCTCATTGGAACATGGAAACTGGCATCTACCGGCAGTTCATAATAATTGTAATTAAGAGTATCTCCTGCTTTAAGCGTATCATCATAGCTTCCATCAGGTGCATCCTGTAAGAATACCACAACCTGTCTGCCATTGACGAAATCATCATAGTTTCTGTACTCTTTATCAATATATTTTTCAAGTTTCTTATAAAGTTCTTTGGTCGGATTAACATATTCCGTAGAAAATATATAACGATAACCATAATCTGTAATCGGTGTATCTCTTGAATTAGACATGTCTGGTGATATCATATCCAGCCCCATCTTATGATAATCCTGATTATCCCAGAACCATTTTCTTTCTGATTCATAAGCAGAATACGATATTGATTCTATTCCGCTTATATTGTCAATTTCTTCAAGGAATTCGCTAGTAAAACCGCTGAGCAGATTAGTGTTACCTCTTTTACAGTACCTACGCCCATAGTGAATATTTATCCTATCTAATTCCAGTAAATCTTCATCATTATATTTAATTCTCATGAAGGAATTATTCATTTTGCTTTTTAATTCATCAAAGCTTATATTAAACCTGTTTCGTTCTTTCCATGCTTTATTAAGAAGCTGGCTTCTTTCGCTGACGCCATATATATCATCCTGTTCAGGTATATTATAATATCCTTTTATATATGAATAATAGTACAGAGTCATTTCATACTCAGAATCTGACGGATCAAGGTATCCATATATATCAGGAAGTTCATTATTCTTCTTATAGTCAGCATATGATTTTCTTATCATTACAGCTGAGAACACAAGTATTCCACATATGCATAATGCAAATATCCTGAGTCCTGCAATCATAAACACCCCATCATTTTGCATCAGTCTCTGGCTGATTGTCGAAGCAAGATTATATGGCTTCATGCGTGACTGCTTTCCTTCCATATTGGCAGATACAATTTTCTTATTCTTACTCTTAACATTACCGCCTTTATTTTTTTGCCACTGATTAGCAATCAGACCTGCCAGCTCTTCTACAACAATTGCCGCAATTACGGAACACACGCTTTTTATTATTATACCGGCAGTGATTTTATAGAAATGAAAGCCATTATTAATCTCTAATCCCTTTCCTATTGCCTGACCTGTGAGCAATGCCAGAAGGAGTCCTGCTATACCTGCCGGAATAATTATAAGTGCATTCTCGATGATATACATTTTCCGCATCATGGACTTATCCATGCCAAGTCTTCTGAATCTCTGATATGCCGTCTTTCTTCTTCCCCTGTATTCAATAAGCTGGTACGAAAGTGCAAGTATTCCAATTACCATTACAACTATATACATGTATGCATACACGGCCGCCGAATTCCATGGCTGATAATCATATACTGCCGAATTGTATTCTGTCTCTGTCTTTGCATCCTCTTTAATCTTCTTATAAACAATAGCATAATCTGATGCCCTGACAGATTCTTTCAATGAATACAGATATGAATTCTTGCATTTTGTATTAAATGCTGAAAGCGCATTTTCAGTTACAACAGCTCCTGGCATCTTCTTACCGTATTTCCATATGCTTGTATAATTGGCAAATATACCTGACAAACGGAACTGTTTTTCGTGTCTTGCCTCATTGTTGTATACACTGTTTTCCTCGCAGTATCTGATTGTGATTGTCTCTCCTATCTCGCCTGTGTATCCCAATGACAGCAATGTATTCCAGTCCATTGCTATCTCATCATCTTCCTGTGGAAGATGACCTGCATTCAGTTTAAGCCTTCCCTGTTTAACAAATGCTTCGTCAAAGCTTCCAAGTATGTACCCTGTCATCTTCCAGTCTTTATTAAACATATCCACACATGTAACTGCCTTGACCGGCGCATTAAGATAAGCATGCTCACTTAAAGAATTATTAGGTTCTTTCGATGTCACTTCACATATAAACCAGTCCCCGAATCTTGATTTATTGGAAGACATCTGCCACTGATACATATTCTCCTGAAATATAAGTACCGCTGTAACAAAAAATACTGCCGCAAGCGTAGTACACGCTGCTTTGATAATCTGCGGCATACGCCTTTTTATACTCAACAGAGTAATCCCAAATACCGACATACGCAATCCCCCTTTCGTATGTACTTCTATGCTACTGGCACACACCATCTACAATAGTAATTATCTTATCCGCATAATCTGCCATCTGTCTGTCATGCGTAACCATAATTATCGTCTGATTGTGCTTCTGGCTTGCCTTGGATAACATCTGTGCAACTGTTCCTGCACTTCCCGCATCTAGATTGCCTGTCGGCTCATCAGCAAGAATTACAGCCGGATGTGTAATCAACGCTCTTGCTATCGCAACTCTCTGCTGTTCACCACCTGACATCTGCGATGGAAACTTGTTCTTGCAATGAGATATTCCAAGTTCTTCAAGCAAATCATCAACTTCCTTCTCGTCAGGTTTTTTACCATCTATAAGAATCGGCATAACAACATTTTCATATGCTGTGAATTCTGGAAAAAGGCTGTAATCCTGATATATATATCCTATATTTCTTCTTCTGAACTCTGACAATTCCTTGTCCTTCATTCCTGTTATCTTCTTTCCGGCAATAATAACACTTCCGGTATCCGGCTCGTCAACACTTCCAAGAATCCTCAAAAGTGTTGATTTACCTGAACCACTCTTTCCTATTATTGCTGTAAATTCCCCCTGTCCAAACTCAAGTGTGCAGTTCTTGAGTGCCGGAACATCAACGCTTCCGGCATGATAAGTTCTTTCAATGTTCTCCGCTCTTAACATAATCTCGTTCATAATATACCCATCCCTTCTATCCATATTTTTATAGTTTCCTCACAAATCCAGTAAACATCAGCAGTTCCATTAACAATAACAATGGCATTGTAATCACGCACCATACCGATTCCCGAAGTGCCTCAAGCATACATACTGAAACAATCTTTCCACGCCTCATTCCCAGACTGTGCAAAAGCATCATTTTTTCTTTTCTTCTGTTAATACGGTTTCTTATAACAATTGCCATAATTAACAGCTGCATAACTATCATTGCAATAATAGTGATTCCATACTGCAGTATACTGTTGATAAGCTGTGTTCTGTATGTATTCTTGATATCAACATTGCTGCTATAAGAGATATCGTTATTGTTGAAATACACACCTATCTTATTATTGGTTGCTGAAAATGTTGATGCTAAGTCATATTTTATGCTTATCTGGTTGTAGCACAATTCAAAATCCATATCACCGCTTAACTCTTCTCCAATAAGTCTCTCCATAATATCTTTCTGTCTGTCAACCGCCTGCTGTGCCATGTTAATACTTGCAATTGCGGTATAATAACCAAATGTCGGAATTATTCCATTGAAATCCTCCATAACCTCGTCAGTAACTTTGACAACAGCAGCAACCTGTGGAGCAACGCATGCATCATAAGCTGCTTCGAGCTTTTCCATAAGCTTATAATCAGGATTAAAATCATGTGTATTGTTGTAATCTAATAAATACCTGTTATATGCTTTATCATAAGGAAATATTGAAAAATATGAAGAATCAATTATATTACTCTCATCACCATACGTATTCTCATCTACTCTGTAATAATTATAATAAAGTGTATCTCCGGCATTAATAGTGTCATCATATCCACCCTCTGGCAGATCTCTTAAGAATAAAACCACCTGTTTTCCTTCCTTAAATGCTTCATAATCAACATACTCTTTATCTATATATTTCTCCAGTTTGCTGTATAGTTCTTTGGTTGGCTGTGCATATTCTGTAGAAAACAAATACCTGTCTCCATAATCAGGAAGATGCTCTTTATGATATGAACTTTTTTCAGGATGAAATGTAAATGTCTGCATCTTTTCATAATCCTGTGAATCCCAGAACCAGCTTCTTTCTGATTCAAATACAGAATATGACACGGAATTTATTCCATTAATCTCCATCAGCTCGTCAATAAATTCCTTAGAAAATCCTTCCAGAATATTATTATTAGGATCTTTTAAATATTTACTCTGCCCCATATTAATAAAGCCAAGTGACCTTCCTATGCTGTCACTGTCATTAACCTTGATTGCATCATTCCAGTCCCACATATTTCCGGCTTCAACTAATTCCTTTATCTTATCAAAATGTATGTTATATCGTATTCTCTGCTTACTGACATACTCACTCATATCATTCCTGCTTGTGATTTCACCAGTATAATTCATTGACTTCAGCGGCAGATTATTATAGTCCTTAAGATAATACCAGTAGTTCATAAATAATGCCGTTTTATCCTGATTAACATCAATATATCCATATATATCCGGCACACTGTCATTGCTCTTATATTCTTTAAAAGCATTTTGAATCTTCAAAGCAGAAAATATAATAACTCCACATATACATAATGCAAAAAGCCTTATTCCGACAGCCATCAAAGCCCCATCTTTTCTTATAAATCTTGAACTTACAGACCTTACAAGATTATGCCTGTTCATACGGCTTTTCTTATAACGCATATGTACCGGTCTGCTTACCCATTTCTTGGACACTGCTTTCTTTCTATAGAAATGTATGTTGGATATTATTCCGCTAAGTTCCTCAACTATAACTGCAATCACCACCGAACTGGCACTTTTAATAATAACCTCCATATTCACCCTGTAGAATTCATAACCAGACTTGGCTTCAAGTGCCTGTCCTGTAAAGTGTCCTACTGCCAGTGCAAGCAGAATGCCAATAATTCCTGCCGGAATCAGTATAAATGCGTTCTCTGTTATATACATTTTACGGATGCCTGCTTTAGTCATTCCCATCTGGCTGAACATATTATACGACTTGCGTCTTGTATTCCTGTATTCAATAAGCTGGTATGACAATGCGAGAATTCCAATAACCATGACTACAACATACATATACATGTAAACTGTTGCTGACTTCCATGGTGAATAATCATATACTGCCGCATTATATACTGTCTCGCACCTTATGTCTTCCTTTATCTTCTTATAAACATTTGCATATTCACTTGTTCTTATCGAATCCTTGAATCCATACAGATACAGATTATCAATTTTATAATCAAAATCGTTTAACTTCTCATCTGTAACTAATGCTCCTGGAATCATTTTCCCGTTCTGCCATATATTGGTATAATTCTGGAATATTCCTACTAATGTATATGTTTCGATTCTTTGATCTGACTCATAATTAATATTATCTGCACGATAATAATATATTGTTATCTTCTGTCCTAACTCCCCTGCATATCCAAGCTTTAACAATGTATTCCAATCCATTGCAATCTCATCATTATTCTGTGGCATACGGCCTTCGTCAAGTTTTAATCTGCCCTGCTTAATGAAATCGTCTGTCATGCTTCCTATATGCAACTTCGTCTCATTCCATTCACTGTCATATAACTCCACACTGCTTTTCGCGCTGACCGGCTCACACAGATAATTATGTGTGCTTAATATTTCGTTAGCTTCTTTCTTACTTCTCTCACATATGAACCAGTCTCCGAATCTTGACTTATTGGATGACATCTGCCACTGGTACATATTCTCCTGAAATATAAGAACCGCTGTCACAAAAAACACCGCCACAAGTGTTGTAAGCGCCGCCTTCCATATCTGCGAGAACCGTCTCCTTATACTTTTGAAAGTAATCTTTAAAACATTCATTCAAGTACCCCCTGTAAGATTTATGTATATACCTTATTACCATGCTTATACATTATCATGCGAACCTTACAAAAACCTTACAGCCAAATATTTTTATAAGACTTCGCAGTTCTTTGTCCATTTTATATGTGTAATGCTGGTATGAGTGTCTATAGCACAAAATTTGAATATGACGAGCTGTCCAGGAGTTAATGCCGCTATATACATAAGGTCAGTTCACAAAAGCTCGTTCAAACGAAGTGCGTTTGCTTTTGTGGACTGTAATAAACTTTGTAGATAGCGGCATTTACTCCTGCTAAGCGATGTCATCCTGAAAGTTTTGTGCTATAAACACTCATACTGACAGGGGATATATATGATATGGACAAACAACTGCGAAGTCTCTCTTAATTAATCTTCCACCGGTAGCCGATTCCGCGGATTGTCTCTATATAAGCTCTGCCGTCCTCACGGTTTCCAAGCTTTGTCTTTAGCCTGCTCACAGTAACTGTCAGCGTATTATCCTCTACAAATGTTCCGTATCTGTCCCACATTTTCTGAAAAAATGTATCTCTTCTTACAATAAGTCCCTTGTTGTTTATAAGTATCTCTAATACATGAAATTCTGTCGGAGACACACATATCTGTTTATCTGCATGAATAATTGACTTATTCTTAAAGTCTACTGTAAGAGTTCCATCTTTATAAATGTCTGTGCCACCTGATATTCTTCTAACATTAGCCATTATTCTTGATACAAGCTCCGCAACCCTGAACGGCTTCACAACATAGTCATCACCGCCGCAGTCAAGTCCTTTAATAATACTGTCTTCATCATCACACGATGTTAAAAATATTATTATCTGACTTCCGTGTTCTCTTATCTTCCTGCAGACATCAAATCCATTGCCATCAGGCAGATATACATCTAACAAGAATACATCTATTACAGCTTCTTCCTGTTCATATATATTATTAAACTGTCCTACGCTTGCCGCTTCCACAACTAAATATCCTTTTTCCTGTAATATTCCTGCAAGCTGCTGCCTTATAAAATCATCATCTTCCAATATAAGTATCTTGGTCATATTCCCTCCCAGACAGTACATTTTCTATATTGTAATGCACTAACCTTACACGTATCTTACAATTCAGCCTTTCTCTTAAGAACATATCTTGGTATCTGTACCCTTATAACAGCACCCTTTCCGTCCTCGTTATTACGCACATCTACGGTTCCATGATGTGCTTCAATAATGAGCCGGGACAGGTTAAGTCCTATACCGGCATGCCCTGCGGCAGCACTTCCCGTTGTCTCAAACCTGTCAAATACATACGGTATCCGGTCCTCTTCAAATCCACTTCCATTATCCTTAATATTGACTATACATTTGTCATCACGGCATGCAGCTTTAACTTCAACCTTATCGCACAACTCGCTGCTGTTCTGTATTATATTGATAAATGCTTCTCTTATCCATTCTTCATCAGCATTGATGCAATAGTCTTTGTCATCACATTCCACCGTTATATTGCAGTCATTCTTAGGAAGCTGGTTCACAACATCACAAAGCATGCTGTTCACATTAATGTCCTGCTCTGTCATGATTATCTTGCCTGCTTCCATTCTGCTTATTGTCATCAGCTTACTTATAAATGACCTGATTCTTTCAATCTGTTCAAAACATCTTTCAAGAAGCTCCCTGTTCTCACCGCTCTCCTCTAATCTGTCTAATGCAAGACTGAGTGCAGTAAGAGGTGTCTTAATCTGATGTGCAATATTCTCTGTAAAATTCTGCAGTTTCTCATTACGCTCAACAAGAAATCTTTCATCTGCTTTCTGTTTTTTCTTTAATTGCTGGTTCTCTGTATCTAGATTAATAACATATGAATAGATATCATTATGTCCGATTTTTACAATCATCCTTATACATGCTGCCATTACAACTATAATTATAATTATTCCTGCCACTGCAATTATCCACTGACCACTTCTATAATACATATATGATGCACCATTCTCTGTATAGCCGCACTCCTTGACTACGTTCTTATACTTTGATACATCACTCAATGAATACCTGTTATAAAACATCATATCTATCAGATATTCTCCTGATTTTTCATCTATGTTATACAAGCCTGCTGCCAGTGCCCTGAATTTTAATTCATAAAATCCAGTCGTAACAGCAATTATAAGTATAGCAATTCCTGCCATAACACAAAAAGCAGCCATCATCTTTTTTCTGATGACGGCTACTTTGATGGCTGCTATATGTTCTATATCTTTTTCTTCCTCTATTAATACTGTATCTGACATAAATCCCCCTTAACTACATGCATTAGTTTCTGGGAATATTATATCATTTTATTCTGTTAAAGCATATCTGTTAATTAATATGAATTGATTGATAGCCTGTTGGCAACAGTTTGTTGGAGAAAACCCACTAAACGCCTGTAAATTCTCGATTTCGTAGGTATATTTTCCAACTTAATACGTTGATTTCAACCATTAAACCCACTCATTCATTATCCAGATACATTTTAGTAGGCTTTTCCCAGCAATTATTCTCCAAAATAGATGCATTTCAACTGAAAAAAGCATACTAAACTTGATATATTTGCCCACTTAGTAGGTTTCTGCCTCTTCTCATCTTATAAGCTTCCTTCTAAAGACCTACTACAATATCGCGCAAGTCATTTCTAGTAGGTTTCTGACTCAAAAAGCCAGAAATCCAACTCACATCACGGCAAGCTCATATCTTACTTCTTCCCTTTCTGTGTCAGCAGAACTGACATTATCAATGAAGTTATCGGCACTGTAAGTATTATGCCCATTGTTCCTGATATTCCACGCATTATCTCAATTGCAACCGAGTACATGTTAAGAATCTGGTGCATCTGGTATGAATATGCGTATATTATCATGACAAGTCCCAGACTTCCTCCTGCATAAGCAAGAATAAGTGTGTTAGACATTGTTCCTATCATATCTCGTCCAATATTAATTCCTGAACGGAATATTTCCCTTGCTGATATGTCAGGTCTGTTTTCTTTAATCTCATGTAATGATGATGAAACTGACATTGCAACGTCCATTACAGCTCCTAACGATGCAATCAGTATTCCAGAAAACAGCATTCCGCCTATGTCAAGCTTTGAATTCTGGCCTACATATATAAGGTTCTCTATATCGTCAACATTGTATCCTGTTACATGTCCAAAATGTCCGAAAACAAGTGCTATAAGACCTGATACAACCACTCCGGCTATTGTACCAAGCATAGCGCCAATTGATTTCTTCTGAAAATCTGCCAGTAGAATAAATGTTATCAGCGTAATTATGACAACTGATAATGTAGCTGCAATAAATGGTGAAACACCTATATACATCATCGGAATATACATCATTACTACAACTGCAAATGTGAATATAAGTGCGAGTACTGAATTGAAACCTTTCTTTCCTCCAACCAGCCACATAAGTCCGAAAAATGCTGCTAATAACGCAATTATCTCCGGTTCACGGTCATAATTATATACATTGGCTGAGAGATTTCCATTATATTCACTTATATTAGCTATTACCCTTGTTCCAACCTTACAGTTGGCTCCGTACAGATATCCGTTAAGACTGTACGCTTTTACTTCTTCTCCATTGTGGCTTCCTGATTTAATACGTAAAACAACCTCCTGGCTGTCGCCACTTTCTAAGTCAGCGGCAGCCTGAAGGTCTTCATTATCATTCTGTATAACCACTGCCTTAACAAACTTAGTATTGTCTTTGGCAAGCAGTGGTTTTCTTTCTACACTTGTGTAGAATAGAAACATCGCAATCATAATAAGTGCCACAACAAGGTATTTACCAAATGTGTCTATTATCTTTCGCAAATGTCTTCCTTCTTTCTGATTCCAACTATAACAGTGCCGATACCTGCTGCGGCGGCAGCCATACAAGCATATACTCTTGCAAGCATGTTATCTCCTGTCTGTGGAGCTTTGCCATTATCTGTCGAAGAATTTGATGAATTATCTGTTGTCGAACCTCCTGCTGGTGCAGATGGTTCTGTTACTGTACCATTATCCTCCTGTACTGTAAGTGCATTGATTGCATTAACAACTGCCAATTTAGCTTCTTCTAATGCAGCACCATCAACTTTAGGAGCATTTTCTGCCTTGTAATCCGCAAGCTGTGCCTGTGCACCTTCCTGTGCCTGAATGTATATAGTCTTGTCCAGAAGTGTTGATACACCCTTCTTAAATCTGTTAACACTCTTTCCACTTTCAGATGTTGACTTATCTGCTGCATTCTTTACAGAACCATATCCTGACACTCTGTCAGTATCTTTACCATAATTATTTACGATATCTGCAAGCATTGGATCCTTGTCTGTTGTATATGCTGCCTTAATCTTCTTTAATGCTGAAAGAGCATCTTTAAGAGAATTCATGCTGGCTTCTGTATAATTAACCTCTGTGCCGTTAATTAAAGCTTCTGCATTATTAATAACCTCATCCACTGACATATCTGTATTAGTCTTATTAATTGTAAAATCATCAGCATACTTATTACCATTGTAGTCATATGTCTTGATGGTAAGTGAGCCGCTTGAAAAATCAATTGTTGAGAATGATGGGAGGCATGCATTAGTCCTCTCTGCAATGTAGTATGGTGTATAGTTAAGCAGATTGTAGTACTTAGAACCTGAGCCTGAACCTGTTGTTATATAAAGAGTTCCATCCGGATTAGTTACCGAACCACTGCTTATATCATAGTCAACTACATTTCCATCAAGAATCTGATAACTTCTTGAAAATGTGTGGTCATGTCCTGTAAGACATATATCAATGTTAAATTCATCCATTAATGGTGCAAATACAATTCTGTTAGTAGCAGCATCTGTATCTGCATGTGGCTGTCCTGAACCATAGATATCGCTATGGAATATTACAACCTTCCACTTAGCATCAGGATTGCTTGCAACAGCCCTTTTCATAAATGTTCTGTGTTCCTCCTGATTACGGTTGTTGCTGTTTAATGATATGAATAACACATCTCCATAGTTGAAATAGAAATCACTTCCTGCTGCTGTGCTTCCTAACTTATCCTCTGAATTAGGATTGTTAAAATGTGCCGAGTAATCTGAACCTGCCATATCGTGGTTACCGATTGTTGCAGCGATTGGAAGGCTTCTGAATACTGATGGATAAAGATATCCTGCATACTCGCTCTCTCTTGTCTTTTTATCATTATCCTTAGTTGCACCAGACTGGTTAATCTGATCACCTGCTGATAAAAGGAATGATGCATTAGGACATGTCTTTAATGCCTGCTGCATTGTCTTATTCCAGTTGTATGCATCTCTTGCAACACTGGCATCATTAGCTGAATAATCTGAACTGCTTCCTGAAGCACCAACCTGTGGGTCACCGGTAAGAATAACTGAAAACTTATCAGTTGCCTTAGTTGTGTAATCATACTCAGCAGACCATACGCTGTCATCTCCTGTGTAATTGTCTGTGTACTGATAATGATACTGAGTGTTCTCTTCAAAGTAATCAGCTATGTTTACCTTATTAGCTGCGCTGTATGACTTACCCTGCCAGTTCTCTGCGCTGATAGCCTCTGCATTACCTGTTACAACCTTTGCTGATGACTTTGCTCCGTCCTTCCACACCTTTACTGCCGGTGTTCCTTTTCCTGCTGAATACCATGAAAAATTAAGATCTGCTGAATCTGAGCCTGGAGTTAAAGCTATATTTTCAGTCTGGGCATAAGCTTTTTCTCCTCCCTGCCATACATTAGAAAGCCAGTTCTGGAAATCAGCTGAATTATCTGTGTCCTGTTTGAAGGTACTCTGACTTACATCCGCCTCACCATATGCAAATGCATTAATAAGTGGTGCCTGACTTACAAGAACTGTTGACATTGCAGCAAGTGCTGCACCTTTTCTTAATAAATTCTTACTTCTCTTCATTTTTTCCTCCACATAATGAGATATATTTATTCGTATACTGTTGTGCAACGAATTGTCATTACTATATCCCCATGTGGTAAACTTACAATAATTGTCTTGTAAATCTTGTGTAAAATTCTTGTTGTAAGCAAAAAAACAGACACAGATGTTAATGTCTGTGTCCGATTTTTTCAATTTATTTATTTTCAAGCTTTGTAATACATTTATCCAGAGATGTTGCAAACCAGTCTATATCGTTCTCTGAAAATACCATTGGTGGACGAAGCTTTAAGATATTTCCGTAATGGCCTATAACTGATGTAAGAATATGCTCATCTCTTAACATCTCTATTACATTCAACGCCATATCCTTATCAGGTGTCTTGTTGCCATCATTCTTAACGAATTCAAATCCTAGGAACAAACCTGCACCTCTTACATCACCTACTGATTCAGGGTGTCTCTCCTGTACCTCTTTAAGTGCCTTAAGAAGTGCCGCACCTGCTTTCTTACAGTGTTCCTGAAGATTTTCATCCTTAATATATTTAAGAACAGCCTGGGCAGCGGCTATTGATACAGGATTACCGCCAAATGTGTTAAAGTAAGGAAGCTTGTCGCTGAAGGCTGCAAGTACATCCTCCTTTGCCGCTAGTCCTGAGATTGGAATTCCGTTACCCATCGGCTTACCCATTGTTATCATATCAGGGACAATTCCGTGTCTTGCAAATCCAAAGAATGCCTGTCCGGTTCTTGCAAATCCCGGCTGAACCTCATCTGCTATAAATACTCCGCCATTCTTATGTACAACATCTACTGTTGCTTTTAAGAATCCTACAGGGTCAGGATATATACCATCTGATGAGAATATTGAATCAGCAAGGAAACAAGAAAACTTATATCCTGCCTCATTTAATTCATCTATAGTCTTTTGCATCTCTGACGCATACCATGCTGTGAATTCTTCTGGTGTTCCACCATGACGGTAATAATCTGGTGCTGTTATAAGCCTTACATTAGGAAGTAATGGCTGACCGGCTCCAAGTGAAGGTGAACAGCCTGATGTTAATGCACTTGTTCCGTGGTAGGCTTCCTGTGTGATAATTATACCGGTACCACCCGTATAGGCTTCTGCCACACGAAGTGCAAGGTCATTAGCTTCTGAACCTGTACACATATACATTATCTTATTAATCTCATCAGGCATAAGTGCAAGCAGTTCTTCACTGTAATCAAGAATTTTTTCATGAAGATATCTTGTATGTGTATTAAGCGTTTTCATCTGTTCTGTAACTGCATTTACAACAGCAGGGTTACAATGTCCTACACCAGCTACATTGTTATACATATCAAGATATTTATTACCTTCATCATCCCACAGATAATCTCCTTCTCCACGGACAATGTTAAGTGGCTTTCTATAAAAAAGTCTGTAAGCACCTCCAAGGTATTTTTCTCTCTTACTAATCATTTCCCTTGTTTTAGGACTTAACATAGATGCATATTCTTCCTTAAAACTGTTAGAGTCCATAATACTTGATTCTGTTGCCATAATTTCCTCCATTCTGCAAAAAGAAAAAGCACAGAACCTCTGATTTCTCAGAAATTCTGTGCTCCTTTGCACTGTCATACAGATTCATTCTGTCTGACATATATAATAGCAACATCTGATTATTTGTCAATTTATAATCAAATGCTTATTAATCATATTTCTTATTTATCTTAAGTTTTACAGATAATGCTATTAAAGCCACGACAATAATACCTGCAAGAACCCATACCCACACAGGAACATTCTTAATGTTATAACATCTTACATTAATCCACATCTGATTAATTCTTGTTGTCTCTTCAGCATCAAAATACTGCATAATGGCACTTCTATCCATAACCTCCTGCGTAGGATACTGTGCTGATAACTGTCTGTATGTCTGTTCTTCTGGAACTTTAAGTATATATCTTTCATCATCAGAATCACCTGAAAAGAAATATCCCAGAGGATAATCTACAACATCTGTATCACTTTCATCTGCTCCATAGTTCCACTTTACATAGTCGAATACAACATCACTGTCACCACCTGATATAACTGATGTATATCCAATATAGCTCATGTTTCTTACAGCATTTTCAGGTTTTGACAGAAAGTTAATAAAGCTCTGTGCTGCCTGCTTTTTCTCTGAATTGCCATTAATTCCAGACTTTAACATTACCCAGCCGTCAAAATAAAGGTTAGTACATTCTTCAGGTACTGCAAAATTAAGCTGAAAATCATCCTCGTCAGCCTGGTCCATAGTATATACAGCATCTCCAGACCACTGATAACCTGCGACTACCTTTCCTGTTATCATATCAGTCTTGGCACTGTCAGTCTCGAATGAATAGGCATTATTCTTAACTGACTGGAGATACTCCTGAATCCTGTCCACATTTGCCTCAGAAGTATCATTCATCTCCTCGGCAAGTTTTTCACGATAATCAGGACTGTTTATAAATGACGCTGACTTTAACTTGTCTGACTTAATTGCACCAACAGCTGCAAACATGGAATCTCTTACATTATCCTTAATCGTTATCTGACGTCTGAATTTGCTGTTATCAATTATCGTCCATGTAGATGCTTCTTTTTCTGTCACCTTATCAGGATTGTACACGATTCCTGTTATACCCCACATATATCCTGCAGCATAGCGGCTCCATGACTCACCATTAATCTTATTCTCGTCAAATGTTTTCTTGATAAATGGAGATACACCCTTAGCATAGTAATTATTAGCAATCGATGTATCATAGAAATCATCTGAAAATGGCTCAAGCCAGTCCTCTGCCATAAGCTTCATTATCATATATTCTGAAGGACAGATTACATCGTAATCATCACCCAGAGTAAGCATGTTGTACAGTTCCTCGTTAGTTCCAAGACAACTGTACTGTACCTTAACTTTCTTGCCATAATTCTCATAATACCAGTTCTCAAAATCAGTAATTATCGAATTCTCACCCTTTATGCTTCCGCTCTCAAGGTCAATTATATCATCATCACTCCAGTCTCCGGTATCAATATATTCTTCCCAGTTGCACACACGAAGTATGATTGTATCGTCTGCTGCCACCGCTGTAAGACGGTTTGTATTAAACACTCCTGTTACTGCTGCTGTACCGCTTACTATCATTAAAGCTGAAAGTATTAACGCATTTATCTTTCCAATAATCTTATTCATCAGCTCCAGCCTCCTCTCGTACAGCTTTTCTTGCTGGTGCAAGATTAATTGCTATCTCAACTACAATAACAATAAGGAATATTATTGTAGATAAAGCCCACAAAGCAGTCTTGATATCAGTCTGTGAACCCTTGGTTGCATTAACAACATAAGTACTTATTGTGTCAAATGTTGCAGGCTTAGTGTATGTTGCAACGAAATAATCATCCAGTGATAATGTAACTGCCATAACAAATCCTGATGCTATACCGGAAACAATCTGAGGTATTATTATCTTAAAAAGTGCATACACAGGTGTTGCACCAAGGTCAAGTGCTGCTTCATACAGACTTGGATCCATCTGTTTTAATTTAGGAACAACAGCCAGATATACGAACGGTGCACTCAGTATAACATGTCCCACAACAAGAGGAATATACGTATCCTTACTGACACCTAATACAACTACAAGAAGAATACAGATAGAAAAACCTGTAACTACATCTGCATTGACAACAGGAACCTGATTAAGAACTGACATTGCTCCTTTTACTTTTCCCTTTGAATAAAATGCACCTATAGCACCTGTTGTTCCAAGTATTGTTGCAAGTACAGCACTTCCAACAGCAAGCAGCACAGAACCGATTATCATATTAATAAGCTCCGGAGTCGTAAAAAGTGTTACATAATTATGCATTGAAAATGCATGTATTGCTCCTATATTAGCGGCATCCGTAAAACTGTATACTGCAAGCACAAGAATTGGAATATACATGAACAAAAGGACAATGCATATAATCATATATTTCAGAAATTTCTTCATTATACAAGTCCTCCTCTTCCAGCATTTTCTGATTCTTTATCACCCGAAACCAGAGTGACAATACATATAATAACAAGAAGTATCAGTGCTATCATTGAGCCATTGTGCCAGTCATATGCACTGAAATAACTTCCAATCAGACTACCCATAATATATGTGCTGTTATAAAGCATATCAAGAACTACATAGTTAGTCATTGCCGGAAGGAATACCATTGACACACCACTGACAATTCCCGGAACAGACAATGGCAGTATAACCTTGATAAATGTCTGGAAATTATCCGCACCAAGATCCGATGCTGCTTCAATAACACTCTTATCAAGCTTTGAAAGCGTTGTATATAACGGAAGTATCATGAATGGAAGAAAATCGTATGTCATTCCTATTATCGTATTGATAAACGGATAATACGCAAGATTTCCCTCAATCATTGATAATATCTCTTTAAGTGCGGTAATTCTTAATGTGAAATTAATCCACATAGGCATAACAAAAAGCAGAAGTATTACCGCTTTTCTCTTTAACTTACTCTGTGAAAGTATATACGCTACAGGATAAGCAATTATAAGACAGACTGCAGTTGCAACAAATGCAAGTACAAGACTGTAACACAGAGTTCCAAGTGTATTAGGGTCTGTAAAAAAATTCTGCAGATTAACCATGCTGAATTGTCCCTGTCCATTAGTAAATGCATAATATACAAGGACAAGCAGTGGTGCTGCAACAAATAATATAAGAAACAGCCCATAAGGGATTCCAAGATATTTGCGTGAAAAAGACATATTTCTATCCCCCTACTTCTTCAACTGGAATTTCATCTTCTCTTCAGGCATGATAAGACCAACCTGATCATCCATATTCCAGAGATATTCATCATCTACAATAAGGTCATGACCATACTCAGTTCTTATTACGTAACTGTAATGGTCACCCTTATAGATAAGGTTAATAATCTTACCTGATACAAGACCTGCTGTTACATCATCGCTCATTTCAATATCATCAGGCTGGATTGAAACAACAACCCTGAACTTTGAAACATCTACATTTTCACCGTTCTCATCAACAAGCACTCCATCTGACATCTTAGTCTTAGGAATAACCTGTGTTAAATCACAGCTTATTATCTTGCCATTAAAGTCGAGCGTATAATCTCCATTAATTGTTGTAACAAAACTTGTGGTATGGTCCTCTGCAAGCATTACATGAATTCCATCAGGTTCAAGCTGCATTCCTACTGTATCACCGACATGATAACACCTGGTAGTTCTTATTATCATCTCATACTTTCCGGATTCAACAGCAACCTCGTAATGCATTCCCTTGAATATAACTGAAGTAACTTCACCAACAACAGTTCCATCCTCCGGCTTTGTAATAATTACATCTTCTGGTCTTATAACAACGTCAACTAAAGTTCCCTCTGGAACATCATCCATTCCGACAAACTCTCCGCCACAGAATCTTACTTTCATGTGTCCTGTCATAATACCTTTGAAAATATTGCTCTCTCCAATAAAGTCAGCAACAAAAGCATTCTTAGGCTCATTATATATATCCTCAGGAGTTCCTATCTGCTGAATCTTACCCTCTGATAAGACAACAATCTTATCAGACATTGTAAGTGCCTCTTCCTGGTCATGTGTTACATATATAAATGTAATTCCAAGCTGGTCATGCATATTCTTAAGCTCAATCTGCATCTCCTTACGCATCTTTAAATCAAGTGCCCCCAGAGGTTCATCAAGCATAAGAATTTCTGGCTCATTGACAAGTGCTCTTGCAATTGCAATTCTTTGCTGCTGTCCGCCTGACAACGTAGATATCTTTCTGTCCTCAAATCCTTCAAGGTCAACCATATCAAGAACATGCTTAACCTTTTTTCTTATTTCTTCTTTAGGAAGCTTCTTTAACTTAAGTCCAAATGCAATATTTTCATATATATTCATATGTGGAAACAGCGCATAACGCTGAAACACGGTATTAATCGGTCTTTTATTAGCTGGAAGCTGTGATATATCCTCTCCGTTAAGAAGTATCTGTCCGTCTGTCGGAAGTTCGAATCCTGCTATCATTCTTAGTGTGGTTGTCTTTCCACATCCTGATGGTCCTAAAAATGTTACAAATTCCCCCCGCTTTACTTCAAGATTAAAGTCATCAACCGCCTTAAATCCATTATCACTATATACCTTACTGATATGTTTAAGTTCTATTATATTTTCTGATTTACCAGACATATCCAACCTCCGCAATTAACATCCTTCGTTACACCGTCCAACAACTATGCAACCACTTCCTATTTAATATCAAAAACGGGTACAAATCAAGTAAATTCTTGATTTGCACCCATGGTTTTTTCATTATGTAAACAACTGGCAAATATATGTTTTAAGGTCTGTGATGAAGCTCCTGGACAGTCTTTCCTATTTCTTCCCTTATAGTCTGTCTGTCTTCCGGAATCTTCTGCATTCTTGCAAGTAAATCCGCTGTATCATGCTCAGAACCAACTTTTCTTAACGACTCACATGCTGCGAATACAACATCATCATCTGCATCATCAATAAATCTTAACAGCAAGTCCACACTGGTCTGATCATCACTTGCACCAAGAGCCTTAGCTGCTGCAATCTTTTCTTCTTTACTTCCTGTAATTACTTCCTGTATAGCATACCAGTCATGGTGCTTTACATATTTCTCCATTTTTTCATCTAATGTCTTTTTCTTAAATAACATACCGATGCCTTCTTTCATCTTTTTCTATATTATAGTATTGCATTTTCGATATGTAAAATGTATATTTAATATGTCACTTATATCATAATTATATATTGGAGAATTACTATGACCTTAGATTATTACAGAATATTTTACTATGTTGCAAAATATAAGAGTTTTTCAAAAGCAGCCCGCATGCTCGACAATAACCAGCCTAACATAACCCGCTGCATGAATATATTAGAAAGTGAACTTGACTGCAAGCTGCTTAACCGTTCTCACAAAGGCATCACTCTTACACTTGAAGGAAATACATTGTATTCTCATGTATCAATCGCAATGAAACAGCTTGAAGACGCTGAGAATGCCATTATCAAAAGCAAGAGTCTGTCCGGTGGTACAATATGCATAGGAGTAAGCGAGATTGCTCTTAGAATATTCCTTCTTAAAAAACTTGAGAAATTCACAGAACTTTTTCCCGATGTCAAGATAAAGCTTACCAACCACTCTACTAATCAGGCTGTTAATGCTCTAAAAGCCGGTCTGGTAGACTTTGCAGTCGTAACCACACCTGTCAATTTAACTGGCGATATGAAATCTGAAAGTCTATGCTCATTCCATGATATACTTATTGCAGGTCCAAAATACAGTCAGCCGGATAATAAAATAATTCATCTGGAAGAATTGCAGGATTATCCTTTCATAAGTCTGGCAGAAGGTACCGGTACACATGACCACTACACCAAATTCTTCTATGACAACAATCTTCACTTTAACCTTGATATGGAGGCTTCAACTACAGATCAGGTTCTTGCAATGGTTCAGGCAAACTTAGGGCTTGGCTTCTACCCGGAGGAGCTTGCCTCTGAATATATAATGCGTGGTGAAATATTTCCTGTAAATCTATACGAATCCGCACCTGACAGAGATATTGTTCTTATACGTGAATCAAGACATACCGAAAGCATTGCAGCCAAAAAACTTATTAATTTCTTAAAGCATACAACTGATTAAAATGTCTTAGTTACGCATTCAAGTGTCGCACAGTAGCCTGTATTATTCTTGCTCTTATACATGGCACTGTCGGCATGTCTGTACAGTTCATCAAAATCAATATCCTTTTCCCCTTTATAAAACGCTTCACCCATGCTTACATATATCTTCTCATCTCCCATCTCTGGAATTCTTATGTCCTTAAGCTTTGCAAATACTCTCATCGTGAAGCTTTCAGCATCTTTAGTTTCTGTTATTCCCGGGATGAACATTGCAAATTCATCACCTCCCAGGCGCATGCATATATCATGTTCCCTGCATACACTCTGAAGACTTCTTGCAACCGCTATAATTACTGCATCCCCGACAACATGTCCATATGTATCGTTAACATTCTTGAACTTATCACAATCAAGAAGGCACATAAGCCCCTTAGTTCCTTCCTTAATAAGGTCTGTAATTGCTTTCTCTCCGCTTCCTCTGTTTCTTATTCCCGTCATAAGGTCTGTTTCTGAAAGATATAAAAGCCTGTTCTCCTTACGTTTCTCTGCATCGATAACTTCAACGGCATATACAACATGCCACAGTTCTCCGTTGCTATCCTCATCTACCCTTATGAATCTTTCACGACACCATCCAGAGTAATTTCCAAGGAATTCATGAACAATCGTAGTCTTGTTCTTCATTCTCTCCGGAAGTGTTGATATATCAACAAATTCAAGTACACTTTCTACATACTTTCTGGAAGGAAGACTCTTCATTACACTATTTATCTGTTCTGCAAAAGTATGCTCACCTTTTATCATATTATCCCTTATGAAATCTGTTGACTTTATTTCATGAAATTCCCCTGTCTTTAAATTGATAATATGCATTGACAGATATATTCCGGCAAGTGCTGAATATGCGCTGAACATAGCCTCACGCTTGGATTTTTTAAATACATTTCTCTGTTTTAATAGCAGTACTAAAAATGTGCCTATCATATCAAGAAAGCGCGAAATCTCGTCCATCTCACTTTCTGGTGGATTGTCAACACCAAAGAAGCCATATATCTCGTCCTTATATCTGAATGGACTTACTGCCAGGCTCTTTACATTCTGAACTTTGAGCAGTTCATATGCTGCAGGATATTCATCCTTAATCTCCTCAATATCCTTAGTACTAATATTTCTTCCATCATTAAATGATGTATACCACCAGTCTATAATTGACATATCTACATTCTGAAGAAACTTTATCTGAGGCTCAATCCCATCCGCACACCACTCATAAGTATTATTAGTAACCTTTTTTCTAATATTATCTTCAAATATGTATATTCTTTCAGACCCGATATGTTCTCCAAAAAATCTGATAAATTCATTAATCTGATCATCTGGATTTTCATAATTCATTGCTGCCTTCATTGCTTTATTCATAATTGATTCGTACTTTTTCGTCTTCATATGCATCTCCAATTCAATACATTTATAACTAGCAACATAGTAACATATATTGACAAAAAACGCACTTTTTTCACACATTAAAATTGTGAAAAAAGTGCGTTCTGATATTAAACAAACCGCATTCGCCGCTAATAATTCTCTACATAGCCTTAATTGCATTCACTGTTATATTGTACTGTTTCTCAACTTCTTCAAATGCTTCCTCAGCTCCTGCAAGTTCTCCTGCACGAAAAATCTCTGTAATAGCTGAACTCGCCTTATAAAGATTATCAAACCCAAGATTTAAGCATACTCCCTTAAGTGTATGTGCTGCCCTGAATGCTTCTTCTACATTTCCAGCAGCTATAGCCTCTTTAAGATTGGCGTAGCTGTTGTCATCTAAAAATTTCAATACAAATTTTTTAATAAAAGCCTCATTTGGAAATCTATTCAAAGTATTCTGATAATCTGCTCCCATCGCATCATAGCATTCTTTAATTGTCATGTGCCTACCTGCCTATATATTGTTAAATTATAACTATGCATATAATGATAAATGATATCACGATTAATATAGTATTGTCAAAGAATGATTTAATAATAAAATATAATTTCAGATAATTATTTTACATATTCGCAAATATACTGTATATTAAATATATTGCTGTCTGGCAAAATATATGCGGGGGAATTGTTTTATGAAAAAACGAGATTCTTTTAACAACAAATGGGGATTCATCCTTGCCTGTATCGGCTCTGCCGTTGGTATGGGTAATATCTGGATGTTCCCAACAAGAGTATCAATGTATGGCGGTGGATCATACCTGATACCATATTTCATATTCGTTGCACTTATTGGTTTCACTGGTGTTATCGGAGAAATGAGTTTTGGTCGTGCTACTAAGTCAGGACCTGTTGATGCATTTGGATATGCATGCGAAACTAAGAATAAGAGAAAGCTTGGTGAGGCTATCGGCTTTATTCCAGTACTTGGCGCACTTGCAATGGCAATTGGTTACACTGTTGTAATGGGCTGGATTCTTAAGTACATGATTGGAGCTTTTACAGGAAAGACACTTGCACCTGCTGACACAGAAGGCTTTGCTGCTTCATTTGGAAGTATGGCAAGCGCATTTGGTAATAATGTATGGCAGATTGTAGCTCTTGTTATTGGTATTATTATCCTTATGTTCGGTGTCGGACGCGGAATTGAAAAGGCCAATAAAATCATGATGCCTGTTTTCTTTATTCTTTTTGCTTTACTTGGAATATATGTTGCTTTCCAGCCTGGTGCAATAGAAGGCTACAAATACATTTTCAGAGTTGACCCTAAGGCATTTGCTGACCCTAAGACATGGATATTCGCTCTTGGCCAGGCATTCTTCTCTCTTTCTGTTGCTGGTAATGGTACTCTTATATATGGTTCTTATCTTTCAGATAATGAAGATATCCCTGCTGCTGCCGGACGCGTTGCTCTGTTCGATACTATAGCAGCCTTGCTCGCAGCTCTTGTTATCATTCCTGCAATGGCAACAACCGGTGCCCAGCTTAATCAGGGTGGTCCCGGACTTATGTTTATCTTCCTCCCGGCACTTTTTAAATCAATGCCAGGCGGATACATAGTCGCAATTATATTCTTCGTTGCTGTATTTATGGCAGGACTTTCTTCTTTAATCAACCTGTATGAAGCACCTATTGCAACTATTCAGGAAAAGCTTCATCTTGGAAGAAAGGCATCTTGTGCCATAATCGCTGCAATAGCACTTATAGTTTCAATATGTATTCAGGGAATTGTCTCTGGATGGATGGATATACTTTCTATCTACATCTGCCCACTTGGTGCAGGTCTTGCCGGAATTATGTTCTTCTGGGTATGTGGTAAGAAATATGTTGAAACTCAGGTTAATACTGGTCGTGATAAGAAATTCACTGACATGTTCATTCCTGTATGCAAATACATTTACTGCCCTGTATGTATCCTTGTACTTATACTTGGAATTGTTCTTGGCGGAATCGGCTGATTAAGATATTATAATAAAAGGAATCCTGTGAGCAGGGAGGTATTGCCTTTCTGCTTATGGGATTCCTTTTTTCATATATTTAATTATGCTATTCATGCTTTGCATCACATTTTTTCACAGGAATATTTCCTCAAAAGTAGCAATTACAAGCTTAAGAGTTGCTTCGTCCATATCCGAATAATGAATTACAAGTATTCCGTGGTACTTATCCGCATCAGCGAAACAATACTCTGAAAGGCAGTTAATCAGAATCCCCTTCTGCCTGACTGCCCATTTAATCTCAACATCACTTAAGGAAGTCTTCACATGCAGCAGGAAATGTGTTCCCGCATCGTCCTGATATATTGTACTGATTTCATTAAGCCTTGATTCACGAAACATCCTGCAAATCTTTTCACGGCGTCCCCTGTAATCATTGACAAGCCTCTTAATGTGGCGCTCAAAGTATCCCTTCTCAATAAATGCCGCCATCGCATACTGTTCAAAGCCCGACACCGTACACGAATAAAAATTCATTGTTGAGATGTATTTTTCCATCAGCTTTTCTGGCAGCACCATATATCCTATTCTAAGCGAAGGAACCATTGTCTTTGAAAATGTATTCATGTATATTACCCTGTGACTTCTGTCTCTCGACTGAATGGACGGAATTGGTTTGCCCTGCATACGGAATTCACAGTCAAAATCATCCTCTATTATATATCTGCCTGGCTCCTCCGCCGCCCAATTAAGCAGTTCCTGTCTTCTTGCAACCGGCATAACAAGGCCAATTGGAAAATGATGTTCAGGACTTACATGTGCTACATTTATGTCTTTCATTCTAAGTTCATCGACTTTCATACCCTTATCATCAATATTAACATAATCCCAGTCCACACCATTTTCATCATATATCTTGGTAATCTTACGGTATCCGGGATTCTCAACACCAAACTTCACATCTGGACCTAAGAGTTGTAACAACCTGTTATACAGATATTCCGTTCCGGCTCCTATAATAATATGGTCTGCTGAAACCTTCATTCCACGGTATCTGTTAAGATGGTCTGCAATTGCTTCACGAAGCTGCAGCACACCGTTAAAAGGTACAGTCTTAAGAAGAGAAGTGTTATAATCGGTCAGGGTTTCCCTCATAACCTTTGCCCATGTAGCAAATGGAAATCTATCATACCGGATATTATTTGCCGTCAAATCAGCAAGATAAGTCTCCTCCTGGAATCTTTTCACAGGAGCAGCATACCCTGGTGCACCACCTGTAACCACGGCAATCTTATTAACATAATACCCTCTTTTTTCCTCAGATCGGATATAACCTTCCAGAAGAAGCTGCTCATATGCGTTCTCCACCGTCTTGACACTTATCTGCAAATGCTGTGAAAGCCCTCGCTTTGATGGCAGCTTCTCATCAGCCTTAAGCTTCCCGTCAGATATATCTTCCTTAATCAGTTCATACAGATATTCGTACATTGTTTTGTTTCCGCGTTTATCTAAATCATATGTAAGCAAATCTGGTCTCCTATTATATATATGTTTTGGATATTTAAAAGATATCAGCTCTAATTATAATAAGCTCATAAGCAAAAAACAAGGAGGAAAATCCCTCTCCTCACCTGAAGGGTTCGGATTTTTCTTCGAAAAACAAGGAGGAATAGAAATACTATGGGAATCTATGCTATTACTGGTGCTTCAAGCGGTATCGGTGCGAAAACTAAAGAATTGTTAATACAGCAGGGACATAAGGTAATTAATATTGATCTTAAAGACGGTGACATCTGCGTAAACCTTGCATCGCAGGAAGGCAGACAGTCTGCTGTTGATCAGTTACATACTATGTGCCCTGACGGACTTGACGGAATGATATGCAACGCTGGTGTTTCAGGCGCATGCGGTAATCTCGGACTCATTATCTCTCTTAACTACTTCGGAACAGTAGCCGTTGCAAATGGTGTATATGACCTTTTAAAGAAGAAGCACGGAAGCTGTGTTGTAACTGTTTCTAATACAATTTCACAGGGTGCAGGCCGTAAGGATATCGTTGATCTTCTTAATAATATCGGTGATGAAAAGCGTGTATTAAGCCTTATTTCTTCTATGGACAGCACTAACCTTTCAGTAGGAAACAGTCTTTATGTATCTACTAAATACGCACTTGCAAGATGGGTACGCCGTGTATCTGCAACATGGGCTGCCAATGGTGTCCGTATAAATGCTGTTGCTCCTGGTAATGTACACACAGCCATGACTGCAACAATGAGCACTACAGCAAAGATGGCTCTTAACGCCCTTCCTATCCCAACCAAGTACGGTCAGGAGTGTCTCATGGCTCCAGAGGAAATTGCTGAGGTTATGGTATTTCTTGCTTCAGATTCAGCAAGAGGCGTCAATGGAAATATCATGTTCGTTGATGGTGGAACAGACGCATTATTAAACACAGAGAAAGTATATTAATTAAGGAGGGCATTAAACATGACAGCAATTGAAAAATATGTAGAAGCAATGGAAAACAAAGATTACGCAGGACTTGCCAATCTCTTTTCTCCAGACGGAATAATCAACGATTATTGTACTAACTCAGCAGCCCAGAACGAATATCATATATACGGACGTGAAGCTATCAACATGTTCTTCCGTAACAAGTTCGGCTTCCGCAAATACTCTATCTTAGATGGTGAAGTTGTAAATTCTACCCAGGCAGAATTCATCGCTAACTTCGGCGGTTACAACATCATGGCCATCGCTACAGTCCGTGAAGTAACAGAAGATGGGCTTATCAAGAGACTTACTGTAAGACCTAAGTAATTAAATATTAAAAATCGTGTATAACCAATGAGGGCATTTGAATTGCAAGTTAATCCCTTACAATCCAAATGCCCTCATTTTTCTTTTTAACATAAACAATAAACTTTTCAAGAGATGCCTTTTCTCTATCTCAATGTCCAATCTGCCACTTTCTCGCAGTCGATTTGGACTTTCACTTACCTTCTATTCGCTTCTAGGTCCAATCGGTTATACCCGCGCGGACTTTTTGGACATCCACTTGGCTCTTGAATATATTCAAGCCTGTATTTTAATACAGATTGACCTGTTTTTCCATAAGTCTGCTACCTTCATACTTAAGCTTTATCGAGAAAAATCTCTCCTCCCCCGAAAGAAGAAGGTTAAGAAATACCCTGTCACCCTCCCATGTCGGAAGCTTGGTAACTTCTTCTTTATCAACCCAAGCCAGTTCTCCTTCGTCACATTCAATAAGCTCACCTGTAAAGCCATCTGCCGTAAATACACACATAAGCTCTGGCTCACATTCATTACTTATAAATGTTACAAGCCCGCGGAATCTGTATGAAGTAAGCGTAAGACCTGTTTCTTCCTTTACCTCACGCACAAGACATTCCTCAGGAGTCTCCTGATTCTCAGCATGTCCGCCTACTCCAATCCATTTACCTTCATTAATATCATTATGCTTTTTCACTCTGTGAAGCATAAGATACTTCCCGTCCTTCTCTATATAACATAAAGTTGTAGTTATCATCAATCCTACCTTTCATGTCCGATTTTTTCAATTTCATAATTTCTGCATACAACATTAATACCTTCAGTCTTATCCCAGTCAAGACTTACATACACTTTCTTCTTATTAACATCCCACTTAAGTTCATCAATAGTTATTCCGCATCTTGTACGAAGTCCCTTAACCATTCCGCTTCCAAGCTTGTCTGACCATGCCGGAAGCAGTTCAATTGTGTGTTCATCCGAATATACAAGCATTTCATTAATAATTCCAACCAGTCCAAATGCAGTATCCGTACAATATACACCTTTGCTCCTGTCAGTATTGTGGTCTGTAAATAAAGTTGTGTAAAATATGTCACTGTGTACAAGCAGATTAAGCGTATCATATACAGCATCTGCATTTTTAAGACGAGCTTCTACTAACGCCTTATGTATCCAGCCATGTGAAGCGGTATCATCTTTTCCTTTATTCTCATGGTTTCTGTTAATGATTGCCTGACGACACGCAGATGCTAACTTACTGTCATGCTGAGTCTGCAAAGCCGGCCATGCCGGATAAAGATGGCTTATATGCCTGTGAGCATTATTCTCACCATACTCCTTCATAGACCATTCCTTAACTGCGCCTGACTCATCATACATAAAATCAGGTAACATTCTTAAGAGTGCTTCCGCCTCTGATACAGCCTGCTCATATCCATCAACCTTCGTATAATTAAGCATCTCCGTGTACATATTAATTACATCTTTAGCCGCAGAGATATCCATTGCTGCATTGGCAGTAATCGCACTATGATATCCAAAAGGCTTATTCTCCGGTGAAAATGATGGAATAATAAGATAATGCTCACTCTCATTAAGGCTGCATTTACCCTTCTCATACCTTGCATTACCGTCTGTATCTGTGTAATACTCAGGATTTCCAATCTGTTTCCAGAAATTATAAGTCTTTTTAAGTAGTGGCTCATATACATCTTTTCTTACATCAAATGTATCTTTGCCGTACATCTTAATCAGCGCCACATCATCAGTTGTTATCACAGCGTCGCCGTAAGTCTGTAAGAATTCATATATAGGAATAAGCATCCAGCCAGCACCGGCATTCCAGTACTGGAATGGATAATTAATATCGTACTCTACCATCATTGCCCTGTGACCGTCAGTATTAACCGGAATAAGCACTGCATCCTTCATTCCATACACCATTGCCGCATTGTTAACCCAGTCAGGTATCTGCCGCAGAATAAACCACATATAACCAACACCTGCTTCATACAACCCTGAGCCGTTCATTCCCGAAACCTGAATATTAACATTGGCATCCATTGTGTACGCACTTCTCCACAACAGATTCCACTCACCAACCCACAAGCCGCTGAGTCTTGGTGCTGTCGTTCCTGCGCATGCCTGCATTCCATACAGACCGTTATAATATAATTTCTCCAGCAGATGAGGCATAATGTCATATTCATTTTTCTGCAAGTCAAGCAGTTCTTCATTAGCAGACTCGCAAAAATATCCGCCGTCAAGCTTAAGCTCTATATTCTTATGTTCTAAGCTTACCGGTTCTTCCGTTATATCGACACTGTTAACTTTGTTAATACATTTGTCTACCAGTGCAAATGTATCTTTGCCATTAACTCTGTCCCTGAACTCACAATATTCCCCCAAATCATCTGTCCAGTCTGTGTAAGTTATAAGTGTTATACTCTCTGCATGTGATATATTAATAACCGGCGCAGTCTCATCAATGCAAGTGTACGCCCGGCTGTCTTTAGGCTTTGATGAAACCCTCATATCCCCATCTGTCAATATCCTTGTAACACCTGCAAATCCACCCTTTGCAAGCTCACTTCCCTCATATTCAGGATAATGCACAACCGTACCTATTATGTTACCTCTTACAAATCTTGAATACAGCATATTTCTTTCAGGTGCAGGAATATTATTCTTCTGAACTCCGAATTTCGGCATAGACTCAAAATCATCTATTGATATCGACATATTCACAGACTTTTCAGATATTATTTTAGTTATAATCACATTCTGTTTTCTCGATACATATGTACTTTTTGAAACAGAAGCTCCGTCTGATTTAAATTTAGTATTTATTGTACCAGTCTTATAATCTGTCCATCTTCTGTAACCAGAAATATCCGGCTCTCCTTCAAGTGTCAGTCTTATCATATGGCCTGGATGATAACAGTACATATTCGTTCTTTTTCTATCATGTATATTCCATGTATCATCAAAATTAATAACTGACTGTCTGGCTTCATCTAACTGTGCTGTAACATCGTAAGGCACATGTCTTGGCTCTTCCGATGGCATGACAAATTCAACATTCTGATATATAAGACTGTCCTCTATAGGCGCACATGATTCAAGCACGCCAAGCCTTACATTACCTGCCACCATAGCCTCATGCCATGGTACATCTGTGACATTATAATTATCGTAAGGTTTAATCTGCCTAAACTTCTTTGAAAATGAACTATACATTTTTAGACTTCCTTTTCTACTTATCTTGTTTTTCTTCTTTCTCTTCAGTTCCAAATGATTTAGCGTAAAGATACTTATGTGTTGCAAATAATCCCGCAATTGCAGCCACCCCAGCAAGTACCTCAAAACCTGATACATGTCCTACTATCATCTGTCTTGAAATAGCAAAAAGCAGAACTTCAATAACCGTACCCGGAGTGTGAGTGCAAAGCATCTTTACAAACTCAACTCCAATTGCAAATGTCATAACATTCTCAAGGAAATACTCAAGCGTGGCATTATCACAGCCTATTCCCAGCACGCTTTCCACAATAAATTTCCCTGCAAGAAACATTATAACTATCAGTAAAAATGCAGATAATACAATCTCAACATATGAGGCAGCCTGCTGCATTAATTTTCTTAATTTCATTTTCATAGGGTAAACTATCCTTTCAATTAATTTTATATATAGTGCCTTATTTAAGCATTAATTATATCTTATTCTTAATAATTAAGCAATTGTGCCCCTATCGCTTTCATTAAATAATTTAACATAATTATATAGTAAATATGCATAATTTCATTTGACTTTCATAATATTTTTTAGTAAACTTTAACAAGTTGGTGTTTTGAAGTATGATAATAAATGACGCCACATTTATTATCTCTACAGGCACGCGTAACGGACATAATTTTTTAACGAGGAGAAAAACATGGAAGCTTTATTAATTCTAGTCATCGTTGCAGCCCTGCTTGCGCTCGGTTATGCAGCATTCAACTTCATCGGTGTTAAGAATCTTGATGAAGGAACAGACCGTATGAAAGAAATCGCAGCAGCCATAAGAGTTGGTGCTAACGCATTTATTACATACGAGTATAAGATCATTGCAGTAGTAGTTGTTATTATTGCAATCGCATTTGCAGCTATATTCACTGTCCAGTATGGAGAATTCAGCTGGGAGCCATCTGTATGTTTCATGATTGGTGTTATCATGAGTGCATCAGCAGGCTGGGTAGGTATGAAAATTGCTACTTACGCTAATGTAAGGGTTTCTAATACAGCCCGCAACACTAAGAACATTGGTTCAACACTTAAGGTAGCTTTAAAAGGTGGCTCAGTTATGGGTCTCTGCGTTGGCGGTTTCGCACTTTTAGGACTTTTCCTTGTATACATCATATTTGGATTTGGTCTTAACATGCTTGACATAGAGGCGCTCCGTGGTGCTCATGTATTCACACAGTGTCTTTCATGCTACGCACTTGGCTGCTCTATTGTTGCTATGTTTAACCGTGTTGGTGGCGGTATATATACTAAGGCAGCTGATATGGGAGCTGACCTTGTTGGTAAGACAGAAGCACACATTCCTGAAGATGATCCAAGAAATCCTGCCACTATCGCAGATAACGTTGGTGATAATGTAGGTGATGTTGCCGGACTTGGTTCTGACCTTCTTGAATCATTTGTTGGAGCTATATCTTCAGCAATTATTCTTGCGGTAAGTCTTTACCTTTCAAATGTAGCTAATAACCTTGAAGTTTCAGACGAAATGCTCTCTAAGATGATGTATTTCCCACTTGTATTCGCTGCAATCGGACTTATCGCATCTATTCTTGGTATCGCTTATGTTCTCTTAAAGAAGGGTTCTGATAATCCTCACAGAGATCTTAATATCTCAACATGGAGTGCTGCCGGAATTACAATTATCGGCGGATTCGTTGCTACATATCTGTTATTCAATGGCGAGAATGCAGATATTCTTAAGGTTGCAGGATTTAACATTGGTTTCATATCACCTTGGATTGCTGCTTCACTTGGCGTAGTGAGTGGTGTTATCATCGGTGGTATCGCAGAATACTATACAAGTTATGATTACAAGCCAACACAGACAATTGCACAGGCTTCTAAAGAAGGTGCAGCTTTAACTATCACACAGGGTCTTTCAGTTGGTATGAAGTCTTGTATGTATCCACTTATTATTTTAGGTATTACAACTTATGTTTCATACGCAGTTTCAGGCATGTTCGGTATTGCTATGGCTGCCGTAGGTATGCTCTCATTCGTATCAGCAACTGTTTCTGTTGATACTTATGGACCAATCTCTGATAATGCTGGTGGTATTGCAGAGATGTCAGAGCTTGAACCTGAAGTAAGAGAAATTACTGATAAGCTTGATTCCGTTGGTAACACAACTGCTGCCATCGGTAAAGGCTTTGCTATCGGTTCAGCTTCACTTGCAGCACTTTCACTTATGGTTAGTTTCCTTTATGCATTCCAGCCAGAGGGAAGCAGCCTCGACCTTAACTTCACTAACCCGCTTATTCTTGCCGGCGCTTTAGTTGGTGGTGCTCTTCCATATCTGTTCTCAGGTATGCTTATTGAAGCCGTTGCCAATGCTGCCCGTAAAATGGTCGAAGAAGTAAGAAGACAGTTCAGAGACATTCCTGGTATCCTTGAAGGAAAGGCTAAACCAGACTATAAGACATGTATTGAGATATCATCTCAGGGTGCATTAAAGGAAATGCGTATGCCAGCTATCATCTCAATCATCTTCCCTGTAATTGCCGGATTCCTTTTCGGACCTTACTTCGTAGGCGGTCTTCTTATCGGTGCTACTCTTTCAGCTATCATGCTTGCCATCTTTACAGGTAACGCTGGTGGTGCGTGGGATAATGGTAAAAAGTACATCGAATCAGGTGCTATTGAAGGACAGGGCAAAGGCTCTCCAGCACATGATGCAGCCGTTGTTGGTGATACTGTAGGTGATCCATTAAAGGATACTGTAGGACCATCTCTTGATATCCTTATCAAGATTATGTCTACTGTTTCACTCGTTGCAGCAGTAATGTTCTACAACTACAATCTACTTTACCTTATCTTTGGTATAAGATAATATTCCGTATAAAGGAGTTGGGGCGACAGACCATAAAGGTCTGCCGCCCCTGTTTTTATGTATATTTATTTTATGAATTTGACATTAGGATATATTGCCTTCTTGGCTTCTTCTTTTCTTTCATTGAATGTAACCTTATTCTGTTCAAAGAGGTTGTCACCATTAGCATCTATTGATACTATAAGCGGTCCAAATTCCTTAACCTTACAGCACCATAATGTTTCTGGCATACCAAGCTCATCCCAGTGATGCTCAGCAATTCTTTCAACCTCTGTTGCTGCTACTACAGCACATCCGGCAGGGAATACGCAGTGGATAGCACCAAATTCCTTACATGCTCTCTCTGTATTAGGGCCCATTCCGCCTTTTCCTACAATTACTCTTACACCTGTCTGCTTAGTAAATTCGTATTCGAATTTCTCCATACGCATTGATGTTGTTGGTCCTACAGATACCATCTCATAATCATTCTCTGTTCCTTCAATCTTTCTTACGATAGGACCTGCATGGAATATTGCCTTGTCCTTAATATCATAAGGAAGCTCTCTTCCATATTCTACAAGTCTTCTGTGTGCAACATCACGGCATGTCATTAAATCTCCGTCAAGCCATACAATGTCACCAATCTTAATATCCTTTAAGTCCTCTGCACTTACTGGTGTAACAAGAACCTTTTTATCGCCTCTGATTTCTACCATTTTCTAATCCTCCTATGCGTTCAGGTCTATTGTTGAATGTGTATCACATACTGCATTTAAGTCTTTATCAAATATTACATGACCTCTTCTGTGTGACCAGCAACCTACATTTACAGCTACACCAATTGTTGATGGATGTCTTGCTGTATTTTCAATATTAACTCCCATAACGGAGAATTTACCGCCCATACCCTGAGGTCCAAGTCCGATAGCATTGATTCCGTCTTCAAGTAACTTCTCCATCTTAGCTGCATTTTCATTCTCATTATGTGAACCGATTGGTCTCATAAGTGCCTTCTTAGAAAGAAGTGCTGCTGTCTCAACAGATGTTGCAACGCCTACGCCTACGAGAAGTGGAGGACATGCATTAAGTCCATAGCTTGTCATCTGGTCAAGTACGAAATCTGTTATTCCTTCATAACCTGCACCTGGCATAAGAACCATTGCCTTACCTGGAAGTGTACAGCCGCCGCCTGCCATGTATGAATATATCTCGCAGTGGTCGTCATTAGGAACGATATCCCAGAATACTGTCGGAGTTCCCTTACCAACATTTCTCTTAGTGTTGTACTCGTCAAATGTTTCAACAGAGTTATGTCTTAATGGTGTTGCAAATGTTGCCTGTACAACAGCTTCCTTTAACAAGCCCTCAAGTTCATTAATAAGTGGGAAGTTGGTTCCACATTTAACCCAGAACTGTAATACACCTGTATCCTGACAGCTAGGTCTGTCAAGTGATACTGCAAGTCCCTGATTCTTAGTCATTGTCTCATATAACACCTTAGGAAGTGGTGCTGTTTCCTGTGCTGCAAGCTCCTCAAGCTTTGCAATTACATCATCTGGTAACTTCTTACCGATATGGCCAACAAACTTAGCCATCTTGTCTGTCATCAGCTTTACGCTCTCTTCTTTGTTCATATTAATCCTCCTTGTTTAAGTACATTGTTTTGCGAAATCCCGCCATATCCTATGGATAGAACGGATATAATATAGGTAACAAAATCATACACAGCACAAATGATACGAGTATAAGCGGAAGTCCTGATTTTACATAATCCTTAAACTTATATCCGCCAACGCCAACTACCATTGTGTTAGCCGGCATTCCGATTGGTGTTGCGTATGCACATGATCCGGCAATAACTGTAGCAATTACTACTGCTCTTGGATCTGCGTTAAGGCTCTCTGCCAGTGATACAGCAATTGGAACCATAAGCGCTGTTGTTGCTGTATTGGACATGAAGTTCGTAAGTACACATGTGACTACGAATATCACAAGCAGAAGAACTATAGGACTTGGATTAGAACCCATAATTCCAACAATCTTATCTGCTATAAGTGTTCCTGCTCCTGTTTTTTCAAGAGCACTTGCAAGTGCAAGTGAACCACCGAATAACAGTACAACCTTTAAATCAATTGACTTCAGCGCTTCCTTCTCAGATATAACACCTGCAAGAACAAGTATTACTGCTCCGAGACATGCTGAAACCTGTATCTTAATTCCTATCTTATCCTCAAATATCATGGCAAGAATAACAAGAATTAACACAATAAGTGACATTGCCTGTTTCCATTTTGGAACATTGCTGAAATCTTTTGTCTGCTCTGTGGCATCCTCTGTAATAACCTTCTTATCTGGAAGAAGCCTGCAGCCTATTACAACGAAATAGATAATTCCACATATAAGCATTGGTATTCCAATCGGTGCATACATGAAGAAGCTTGTTGAAAGCCCTAATTCTTCAAGAGCATTTACACCCATAAGATTTCCCGGTGCTCCAATTATTGAAAGGTTTCCCCCAAGTGCTGCTGCGAATACCAGAGGCATTAACAGACGGCTTCTTGAATATCCTGATTCATCTGCTATTCCGCAGACAACAGGGATAAGTACTGCTGCTGTTCCCGTATTAGAAAGGAACCCTGACATAATTCCTACGATTAACATTATCGCAATAATAAGTATCTTTTCAGATTTGGCAAATTTAGTAACAATACCTCCGATTTTATTAGCCATACCTGTTTCAAATAGTGCCTGTCCGACTACGAACATTCCGACACACAGTATTACATTGCTGTTTACATATCCTGCAAATGTTTCCTTTACCGTAAGTACGTTGGTAAGATTCAGACCAAGTGCAACTATTGTAGCTGTAAGCCCCAGCGGAATCTTTTCAAGTATGAAACTGACTACAGCAAACAATAAAAACAGTAATGTTATTGTGGTTTGAGACATAACGTTCCCCCTTTCACATATTATTAATTAACTTTCTGTCCGGACTCATCTTTAATGTAACTAAAGTATAATCCTGTTCTCGTAAAAAAACAATTTGATGATTTTTATGTTTCAATAAAAAATTTTTATGTTAAAATATATATATAAAATGCACTAATTTTTGCAGCATTTAACAGGAGGAAGCGCGCTATGACACTTAATCAGCTAAAATATTTCTGCACTGCATGCCGCACCCGCAGCATAACCAAAGCCTCAGAAGAGCTTTTTGTGACGCAGCCTACAATCTCGATTGCCATTAAAGACCTCGAGGCTGAATTTAATATTATTCTTTTTGCAAGAAATGGTAATCATCTGGAACTAACAAGTGCCGGTGAGACATTTTATGAAAAAGCTAAAGACCTGCTAAAACACAGTACAGAAATGCAGAATGAATTCTTAAAATTAGGCAACCGGGTTCCGGTTCTTAAGATAGGAATACCACCTATGTTCAGTACAATCTTTTTCCCTGAAGTACTTAATGCATTTGAAAAGAATCATCCTGATATCCAGACAGAGCTCGATGAATTCGGCTCTGTGCGTGCATGTGATCTCGTACAGAATGAAAAGCTTGACCTTGCAATTGTTAATATGGAGCAATTTAATATAGATAAATTCGAAAGCTGTATTCTTGCTAAAGAACAGCTTATGTACGTTGTCTCTAAGAAACATCCTATGGCTAAGAAAAAATGTATGACAATTGAAGACTTCAGAGATGAGAATCTGCTTATGTTTAATGTGGACTCTGTACAGAATGAGCTTTTGAAAAACAGATTTGACCAGCTAAAGCTTAACCCGAGAATTATTATGCGAAGCAGCCAGTTATATACTGCATTGAAATTCATTGAAAACGGAAGCTGCGGTTGTTTCCTTTTCTCAGATATGCTGCCTCATTTCAAGCAATATAAAGGAATCCCCCTTGAACCACCGATTGATGTTAATATCGGAATCGTATGGAAGAAGGGGAATTTCTTGAGCCACAGTGCCCAGTTATTTATAGATTTTGCGATGCAGTACTGCTCAGAAAACATTACTACTTAACAAGTGCTTCCCAGCGCTCCTTTGGAATTGAACTGCTCGTCACAATACATTCAGGGTCTGGTGCAATGACATGCCTTACAACTTCAAACACCGCCTGTGCATCACACAGCAGGCTCTCTGCGTCACCAAATGTCACTTCACGCACAGCCTTACAGTCAAGAAATGCCTGATTAAGCTTAACGAAATCCTCTGATATGTGAGGCTGGTCTGCGTTGTAATGCTTTCTCATATATGAATCCTTAATGCTGCCATCAGGCATTACAATCTGTAACTTCATCGGCTTATCTGATAATCTGTGTGGTACATTAAGTACCTCTTCAACACTATGAATAAATGTATTGCGCTCATGTCCTACTCCAACAAGCAGAACTTTTCCTCCACAGCTTCTTAATCTGTCATAACATCCGCCTGGTGTACACGGTGTATTGTTGTTCTCCTCACCCGCCAGATATTCTGCCGCTTTCTTTCCAATTCCTGCCATGCTGTGTGTAGGATGTAGTGACCTTATTACTCCATCTCTTTTAAGAAACATATTAGTAAGCAGTCCGACACATGATGGTGTTTCTTTAGGATTATATACTGGTGAGTCCGCATTTATATTCTTCCATGTATGTGTTGGAAGAAGTAAAAGTCCATGTCCGAAATATTCAATCCATGCATCAAGTACTGTATCTGCACCGCCTTCAACTTCTCCGATAGATTTCATTGATGAATGAATAAGAATTGTTTCCTCGCCTGTTAAGCCCATATTCTCTACCTGCTTCTTTAACTGTTCTTTTGTATACATATTAGTCCTCGCTTTTCACATATCAATATAGTAACCATATTAGCACATTTATCCTTGAAATATCCAGCAAACAATGCAATAATTACTTTTGAATAATTTAATTGAAAGGAATTAATTCATCATGACTAAAAGACGATTGACACGCAGACAGCGTCAGGTAAGAAGAAACCGTATTATTCTCGCCTGTGCATCTGCTGCTTTACTTATCATTATTATTGTAATAATATCTGTTTCCATGAAAGGCTGTTCTAAGTCTAAGAAAACAGATAAGAATGGGGAATCTACAACTGCCAAGGTTGAAGAATCAACACAGACAAAAGAGAATGAAATTACAAGTGAAGAAGTTTCATCAACTGATACTTCATCTTCAATTATGTCAGATGCAACATCAGTCTCTGCTTCATCTGACAGTTCTGAATTTGCACCACCTGTAGTTCCATCTGGTAATACAGTTTCCAAAGGTACTACTTCTAAAGGCTTCCAGATTCAGGAAATTAATGGAGCAACTTATATTGACGGAGTACTTATTGCCAATAAGACATATGCTCTTCCTCAGGATTTCATTCCCACTAATCCTGACCAGCCTGTTAATGCAGACAGAAGCTCAACATGTCTTGACAAGACTCTTATGAGTGCATGGAACACTATGTTAAAGGATGCAACTGCTAAAGGTCTTAATATATATATTGCCAGTGGATACCGTTCATATAATTATCAGGTTAATGTATATAACAGATATGTTAAAAGTGATGGTACTGCTGTAGCTGACACATATTCATCAAGACCTGGCAACTCTGAACATCAGACTGGTTTATGCTTTGACCTTAACACTATTGAGGACAGCTTCCAGTACACTAACGAAGGCAAGTGGGTTAATGATAACTGCTACAAATACGGCTTCTGTATCCGCTTCCCTAAAGGCAAAGATTCTGCTACCGGATATCAGTATGAATCATGGCATCTTCGTTATGTAGGTGTTGACCTTGCAACTAAGTTATATAACAATGGTGACTGGTTATCGCTTGAAGAGTACTTTGGAATTACTTCACAGTATCCGAATTAAAAACATAAGGCGCGGAAAAATCCGCGCCTCAATTGTTATAATTGTTTAACAAATCTTCTTACCATTACCAGACATATCAGAAGCTCTAACGGCATCAGTACTATAAACCACATCGATTGCCAGATGCATTCATACATGCATATCATTACAATTTTATCTCTTTCTGCTCCAGTATTGATAAGAAGTTTTATTCTTTCTGTATATCTTTCCAGCCTTCCTTTCAGAATGATTGTACTTACTATGAGATATATTATAATTGCAGCAATTCCTGTAATTCCATATGTCATCAATGCTTCTATTGTCTTCTGTCTCATCTGGTTCTTTTCATCTGAATATGATGCATACGCAAATCCGGCTGAACCAAGATATGAAGAAACAACATTATCTGTTGCCATTACAGACGAACCAAGATTATACTTTATATTAATCTGGTTAGGACTCATCTTTAATTTCATATAATCAGGCAGCTCATCAAGGAACAGGTATTTTTTAATAAGTTCATTCTGGCTGTCCAATGCATTATGCAAAAGCTGTGTTGAACCAATTACTGTATACTGGCCAAATTCAGGTATTATGTATTTGAATTTTTCTTTTATTTCATCAGTTACCTTTACTACTTTAACCACTTTAGTGCTGGCTGCTGGCACAAGATATGTGTAAAATCCATACTGACTATACCACCACTCCTGTGAAATAATTGATCTCCAGACACCACTGTAATACTCATCTGAACCTGAAGCATCGAGCAATTGTTCTTTACTTATATTCCCAGCTTTATACTGATTATATGTATTTATAATATAGGCATTATCATGTGTCTCGGCATATACATCTAAAATTTCTGTTATCTGCTGGTCAGTTATATTTTTACATATATAATCTTTTATTGCTTGTGTATCTGTCTGACCTTCATATCCATCAATTGTCTCCTCAAGCAATTTATTATAAGCATTGATATGTTCGTCGCCTGATTCATAACTGTCATTTCTTTCTAAAACCATTTCATAATTATGAAGTTTAAGAGTAACACCATCCTTCATGCTGTCATCATATACCCCAGAATTATTTACATCCAGAAATACAACAACTTCTGAACCTTCTTTGAATCCATCATAATCCAGATTTCCCCCAGCATAATCATTAAGAGAATTATATATATCCTCCTCCGGTTCCACATATCCGGCAGCAAAAATATATTTTTTATCTGCACCACCTGACTTTAATGATCTTGCCAATGATAGACCATTTCCAACATTATCAGTATTGATACCTGTCCATGTAAATGTTCTTGCTGTTTCGTAATATCCCATGGTTATATCATCTACGCCATCTATATTTTTAAGATAATTCAAAACATCATCACTTATATTCCTGTACATACAGCTGTCGCCAAATTTAACATCATTAAAATAATATTCTGATATGGAATGATTCTGAAATGGAGAATACTCCCATGTATCAGGTATTTTTTTCTCTATCTGCTCTGCAGTATGCACATCTCCTTTTTTCACAAGACTGGCTGTGTAATCATAATAAACTGTATATGAACGGGGAGTCTCTTTTACCGCATAGCCTACAATATCAGGTTTATCCGTTATCCTTAAGTACTCTCTGTATGCAATGATACAATTAATGGCACATACAACAGTAATAACAGCCATTGCCAGAGAAAACACTCTTATTACTATATTCTGGAAACAGCCATCAGACCACTTAAATCTTTTCGCAGTAGTTTTAACAAACGTTTTTTCTGTCATAACATTTTTAAAATTGTATGTCCGTTTTTTTCGGTTCAGGCTGCTTAATCTGTCCGTAATAATTTCCGACATAAAACTGACTGCTACTGCAATTACAAGTGTCAGAATAATCCTTATCAGGGTATATTGTCCTATTGAGAAAAATGACACATTTTTAAAATATTTTATTAAAGCCTGTATGACATACCCTGTTCCAGATGCTATACCAAAACCTATGACTGCCGAAATTAAAAGTATAAATATATTCTCTGTTAATATCATAAAAATTATCTGCCCTTTATCAGCCCCAAGGCATTTTTGAATAAATCGGACATTTTTTCTTGTCTTATTATACATTGTAATCTGATATGATATTATCGTTATTCCAACAAGCATAATAAATACATAAATATAATTATTAACTTTTGCATATCCCCACGGCTTATAATCATACACATTACTATTATATGTAAAATTAAACTTAAGGCCTGATTCTTTTCTTAAATTCTCAGCTATACTGCTATAATCCTGTTCATCTATGAAACTTTGTAATGAATATGCATATATGTATGTTTCATCCGTCGCAATATTGTCTGCCTCATTTTCCGTAACAATAATTCCCGGAAGCTTTTTACCATCATTCCATACATTTGTATAGCTGTTCATTATTCCGCAAAGCGTATATTCTTTATCATTAAGTGTTATATTATCTCCAATGTCTGTGCCCTGCCCAAGCCTGATAAGAGAGTTCCTGTCTATTGCTGCCTCATTGTCATTATCCGGCATCTTACCTTTCTCAAGTGCTATACTGCCCATGCTGATAAAGCCATCTGACATTGTACCAATCATAATATCTGATAAATTGGTTCTATCCTTTACGCTTGTTACAGTTTTTGCAGTGTACACATTTCCGGTATAAGGATGTTTTTTAATGCTTTCGTTTTCCTCTGGCTGTTTAGACCTGTACATTACAAACCAGTCTCCAAAATGCTTTTTATTATCAGCCTTCTGCCAGTTTGACATATTTTCCTGCAATAACAGTACCCCTGTAACAAATGTAAATGCGAGCACTACTAATACCATGGACCTTAAAATGTTTTTAAATCTCCTGCGAAGTCCCCTGAATGTCAATGCTATAATTTTGCTGTTCATACCCCCACACCCCCTGTCACATTTCCATCTGTGATTGTGAGTATGCGGTCTGCATATTCTGCCATCTGCCTGTCATGTGTAACCATAACAATAGTCTGCTGATACTTAGACGCTGCCAGAGTAAGCATTTGGGCAACTGTTTCTGCACTCGCCGCATCAAGATTTCCGGTCGGCTCATCAGCGAATATAACTGACGGATGTGTAATCAGTGCCCTTGCGATTGCAACTCTCTGCTGTTCACCACCTGACATCTGTGCAGGAAATTTATCCTTACAGTAATCTATGCCAAGTGATTCCATTAATTCAGTGACTTTCTCCTCATCAGCTTGCTCACTGTCAAGAATTAACGGAAGTATTATATTTTCATATGCTGTATATTCAGGAATCAGCTTATAATCCTGATATATGAACCCAATATGCGTGCGTCTGAATTTTGCCAGTTCTGAATTCTTAAGATTATCAATCTCTTTTCCTTCTATGTACACCTTTCCCTCATCTGGCTTGTCTATAGTTCCAAGAATTCTTAACAGTGTTGACTTGCCTGAACCACTCTTTCCGACAATTGCAGTAAATTCGCCCTTTCTTACTTCAATATCACACTGGTTCAGCGCATTAATCTTTACCTGTCCTGCTGTGTAAGTTTTAGATATACCTTTTGCGCTTAATATTATGTCCATATGCATCCCCCTCTCATCCCTGATTTCTATCTGGGATAATTATATCTTGTAAAACTTACATCCAGCTTACATGGACTGATATTTTGTTTTTAATCTGTACATCGGGAGTGTCACAACGAATTCAGCTCCACCATATTTTTCACTATTACCAGCCTTTATGCTTCCATGATGTGCCTGCACAATAAGCTTTGACAGATTAAGTCCTATACCCGCCTTAAAATCCGCCGCACTGCCATTAGTTTCAAATCTGTTAAATATACTGTTAAACTGCTCCGTACTTAACCCTTTGCCATTATCAGCAATCGTAACTACGCAGTCATCATTCTTTCTTGTTACATCAACATATACCTTAGTATTGTCATCTGCTAAATATTCCGCACAATTGTCAAGAAGATTAATGAAACACTCGACAATCCAGCCTTCATCTGCATACATACACAATTTTTCATCACCATAATCTGTGGCAATTCTATTTCTGTCTACAACACTGCTGTTAATGCTTTCCTGAAGTATTGCCGCAACATCAACCTCATCACTTGTCATGACAACCTTTCCTGCCTCAAATCGGCTTATATCAAGCAGCTTCTTTATAAATGTTTTGATTCTGAACGCATTACCTGTGCAATCAGCTATCTCCTTACGCCGCGGACTGTCATCACATTTTTCCTCAAGCATTTCCAGTTTCATAGTTATGATAGCCAGCGGTGTCTTAATCTGATGTGCTATATTTTCAATAAAATCCTGCATCTTCTGATACTGCTCTTTATTATAAATCTGTTCGTTCTCTAACTGCTTAGAAAGCCTCTCGTTATCTGCATATACATCGCACACTTTCTTTACAAAGCCCTTATGTCCAAGTCTGTAACAATTATATAATCCTGAACCGAGTGCAATTAAAAGAACCACTATTATTGCAATTAAAACATACATTTCCCCATTAAGTCTGCTCATATACGAAAAGCCATGGCTGCCGTATCCGGCACTTTCCATGGCTGTTCTACCTGCTCTGATATTGTTATCTGTTATCCCTGATGAAAACATTTTTCGTACAAATGCTTCACCATATGCATTATCCTCTAAATACAATGCACCTGCCAATGCCTGCTCTTTAAGCCGGTAATAAGCTATAATTCCAGCTATAACAGCCGCATTAATCAATCCATATATAATAACGAAAACGGTCTGCCTTTTTCTGAATACAGACAATTTCTTCTTAATCGTGTTATCCATAAATCCCCCTGAAAGTTATTAGTCAATCCACCTGTAGCCCACATTTCTGATAGTCTCTATGTATTGCTGGTTTTTCTCACCATATGTTCCAAGCTTTGCTTTTATTCTGCTCATTGCAACGGTAAGTGTGTTATATTCAACGAAATTGCCGTGAACATCCCATATTTTCTCGTATATGACATCACGCCTTACGACTCTGCCTTTATTCTCTATAAGCATTTTTACAATATCGAATTCGTTAGTCGATATATTTAGTTCTTCACCATGACGGCTTATCTTATATCTGTCAAAATCAACGACAATATCACCTTTCTTGTAGATATTGCCCGCATTAAACTTGCTTCTTCTTAAGTTGGCACTTATTCTTGAAAGCAGTTCCTTTGTATAAAACGGCTTTGTTATATAATCATCTGCACCTATATCAAGCCCTGTAACTATCTCTTCCTCATTATCGCATGAAGTTAAGAATATAACTGGCACTTCGCTTGATTTTCTTATCTTCCTGCATATATCAAACCCGCTTCCATCAGGAAGCTTGACATCTAACAGAAACATATCAATCTGCGGATTGCCAATAAATTTATCTGCCTCACCGCAGCTTCCGGCAGTAACTATCTCATACCCCTTATCAGTCAGCAAAAGCTTAAGGCTTTCGCATAATTCCTTCTCATCTTCAACAACAGCTATCATAATTTCCGTTCCTTTTCACATATCTGGTCATACTGCTTATACATTTTCTGCACCTCATTTTCAAGCAGATAGTAATGCCTGATGTATGGAACAAGAAGGATAAGTATTGCAATTGCAAGGACAAGCAGAGGCATGCTTAATGCAGAGTCAATCGCCCCTACTATCACATATGCACACACTGTCAGCAGCTCCAATATTGCAAATGTTATGGTTACAATCAAATGCACAAGCCTTTCATGCTGAAAGAATGCCACCTGTGTAAGATGCTCCTGCTTGATGTATTTCCAGTCGCAGTCCTTATCTGACTGTAACAATGAATCTATGTATTTTCTGTATGTTAAAATACGGTTTTTCATAACTATCACCTTCCCGATATTGCACTCTTAAACCATCTTCCAGTCTCAGACAAATCACCATCACTCCAACCGCTCTTCGCACTGCAGCCTGATGATATAAGCGCTGAGGTTTCCGCTTTATTGCTAAGACTCCATGCTATAAAACTCAACTGATTGCTGTTCATGAAGTCAAGCCACTCATTGGCTGACGCATAATCTATTCCACCGTTGCCTGATGCATCACATATACTGCACTCACTGATAAATACAGGAACTCCTGCGTTAAGTGCTGTGCTTATCTTATTTCTTATATTTTCTTTATGTGTTCCCGCATAAAAATGTGCCACATACATAACATTTCCATCATCAAGCATATTGCCGACAACGCTGTCAACATCCTGTGACCAAGTGTTAGTTCCAACAAGTATAAGTGCATGATCGTCGAATTGTCTTATTGTGCCTATTACAGTCTCAGCATATGGCTTAATGTCTGCATTCCAGTCTGCACCTACAGGTTCATTACATATTTCATATATTACATTGTCGTGACCTGAATACTTAGATGCCATTTCTGCAAAGAAATCACATGCCTCCTGTGTGTGTCTTGATGGTGCATAATTAAGCACATGCCAGTCTATGATTACATACATTCCAAGCTGTGTTGCATAATTAACACCATTATCAATAATCTGCTTTAATGCCGCTTTATCTCCACCTGAAAGATATCCATTATATTCTTCAGGATACATCGCAATTCTCACTACATTTGCACCCCAGTCATCCCTTAAGGTTGCAAATGCATCATAATTAACATAGTCTGGGAACCACGATATTCCATGTGTACTTACGCCTCTTAACTGGATAATGTTACCTGATTCGTCAGTTAATTTCGTGCCAGATACCTGAAGTCTTCCTGTAGGAACTGTTGTGACTATGCCTGCATTTTCCGCCTTTGTTGATTCTTCACTTGAATCTGCAATCTCTTCTCCAGCTTTATATGCCTTTCCGTCACTGGCAAAAATTATCTCCTTAGCTGCCTCTGTCACAGAACCAGTCTGTTTCTCATTATTCACCGTACTTTCTGCATTAACATTTTCCTTATGTTTCCCTGATTTTGATAATACTGCAAATGTAACAGCTAATCCTGCTACAATTATAGCTATAACTATTATTATACATAATTTCTTTTTATTCATCATATATTTTCCCACCCCATTTTTTTATTATAGCAAAATATACAAAAATACACCATATCCTGCATTATAATCAGAATATGGTGTTAAAATTATCTTTTTTCTCTGTCAATATATTCTTTTTTAGTTACAAGACTCTTATATGCAGGACGTATTATCTTATCTGTAGTTATTAATTCTTCCAGCCTGTGAGCACTCCAGCCAACTATTCGGGCTATAGCAAATAAAGGTGTATATAACTCTCTTGGTATATTAAGCATATCATATACAAATCCACTATAGAAATCTATATTAGGACTTACTCCTTTATATATTTTCCGCTGTTCAGCTATAAGCCTTGGTGCAATTTTTTCAATATTATTATATAAAAGCATATCTTCATTGCGCCCCTTATCTGTTGCAAGCTGCTCCACGAACCCCTTAAACACTTTCTCTCTTGGATCTGAGATAGAATATACTGCATGTCCCATACCATATATAAGACCTTTTTTATCAAATGCCTGCTTGTTAAGCAATTTATCCAGATATGCAGCTATTTCTTCTTCATCTGCATAATCTTTAACATGCTCCTTAATATCATCCATCATATTCATAACCATAAGATTAGCGCCACCATGTTTCTTTCCTTTTAATGATGACATAGCTGCGGCAATAACAGAATATGTATCAGAACCAGAGGATGTTACAACTCTTGTAGTAAATGTAGAGTTATTACCACCACCATGTTCCATATGCAACAGTAATGCGATATCAAGAACCCTTGCTTCCAAATCCGTAAAACATGTATCTGGTCTAAGCATTCTGAGGAAATTCTCAGCTATAGATAATTCCTTTTCTGGTCTGTGAATATACATGCTCTGATCCTTCTCATAATGATTATAAGCATGATATGCATATGCTGCAATCATCGGAAATGTTGCAATAAGCTGCATACTCTGTCTTAACACATTAGGTATATCCAAGTTATCTTTTTTCTTATCATATGAACCAAGAGTCAGAATGCTCCTTGTCATTGAGCCCATTATATCCTCTGTAGGAGCCTTCATTATAACATCTCTTGTAAAATTAGTTGGCAGCTTCATACACTCTGATAACTCGTCACGGAATTCCTTTAACTGGTCATTGTCAGGAAGTTCTCCAAACAAGAGCAGATATGCTCCTTCTTCAAAAACATATTTTTTTCCCTTGCTTCCTGCAACAAAATCTCTTATATTGTATCCTCTGTATGACAATTCTCCATCACATGGACACTTTTGACCATCACGGTATTCAAAAGCCTTTATGTCAGATATATTAGTAAGCCCTGTCAATACTCCCTGACCATTTTCATCTCGTAATCCACGCTTTACGCCATACTCCGAATACAAGTTCTTGTTAATACTATCATTGTTTTCACAAAGAACCGCCATCTGCTCCATGTAATTATCAATATTGTTCATTCCCATTACCCCTTTCCTGCTACTCATTAAAACTTTTTATATTATTCATTTTCAGATAATATATTATTAAACTTAAACATAAATACTATCGTTGTTACAATAGCCGCAATAATATCACTTACCGGTTCTGCAAGAAATACAGCAAATACTTTATCTTGAAAAATCAATGGTAATATGAATATAAGCGGTATCAACAATATAAGTTTCCTTAAACATGCCAGTATAAGACTGACTTTTGCCTGTCCCAACGCCATAAAACTCTGCTGGCAGCTTACCTGAAATCCCATGGCAAATATTCCTGCCATATATATTCTCAATGCCCATGCTGTATAATTCACAAGTACTTTGTCACTTGTAAATATGCCGGCAAACAGCTGTGGTGTAAGCATCATAATTGCCCAGCTTATACATGTGAATATTACACATGCTTTAAACTGCGTAAAAAATGCTTTCTTAACCCTGTCATTATTCTTTGCTCCATAGTTGTAACTGATAACCGGCTGTCCGCCCTGACATATTCCCTGTAACGGCATAACAATAAGCTGATTAGTGCTTGTTATAATTGTCATTGCTCCTACCGCAAGGTCTCCGCCGTATCTGGAAAGACTTGATGTAAAGCTGATTGACAAAATACTCTCTGTAGATAACATTACAAATGTTGATATTCCGAGTGCAAGACACGGTCCGATTATCTTCGCATCAAGTCTTAAGTTAGCTTTCTTAAGACGCAGGATTGTCTTGTTACCAGTCAGGAAACGCAGAATCCACACAGCTCCGACAGCCTGACTAAGCACTGTTGCCAGTGCTGCTCCTCTTACTCCCATATTAAATACAAATATAAATACAGGATCCAGAACAATATTAGTCACTGCACCAATTACTGTAGTCAGCATGCTGATCTTAGCAAACCCCTGTGTTGTGATAAACATGTTCATTGCCATAACAATCAGGACAAATACGCTTCCGAGAATATATATTCTTGCATATGACAGAGCATATGGAAGCGTTGCATCACTTGCGCCAAACCATCTTAAAAGCTGTGGTGCTGATACATAAAACACCGCCGTCAATACAACCGCACATATCATTATAAATGTAAAACAATTTCCTATAATTCTCTCAGCTGTATCATTGTCCTTCTTTCCCATAAATATTGCTGCCCTTGGTGCTCCTCCTGAACCGGCAAGCATTGCGAAAGCATTAATAAGCATAAGTATGGGAGTGAAAAGTCCGACCCCTGTAAGAGCATTAGCCCCAATACCCGGAATATGTCCTATATATACACGGTCAACTATGTTATACAACAGATTAACAACCTGTGCTACAACTGCGGGAATTGCAAGCGAAGCAAGAAGCTTTGTTATATTTCCCTCTCCCAGATTTCTTGTCATATTATTATTCTTCATAACAAACCTCTTAGTTCTGTTTAATTGCCAGATGTCTTTCTCACATATACTGACCATTAATTTATTTAACTATAATATCATTAATTATTTACATAGTATAT